>OAWT01000032.1_pt1 | contig 177315 bp, 172 predicted proteins | sample 1477031 | NCBI WGS metagenome assembly OAWT01 (sample SAMEA2580263, study PRJEB22360) | human gut metagenome | biome: human gut; feature: human-associated habitat; material: faeces | place: Denmark | collected 2008/2010
CCCTATCCGACTTTTCTTTGAAATCAGACAACTCAAAATAATCAAACATTCCCTCCGGAAAGATAAAACGAAGAAATTGATCGTAACTCATCTCTTTTATTTTTTTACTGCCACTAAGATACGATTTTTTCCCCTCAGGATTTCGGGATGATCCGGAATTGGGCCTTTCTTTAGGCGTAAGCCGAAATTTTGTGTAAGTTTGACTTGTAAGATGTCCAATACGTCCTCTCCTAGTATAATATTCCTTTATCTTTCTCGTTCAATATATATTGACTGAATATTTCGATATGAAAAGTATATATGATTCCCGCCAACGGCTGAAGTTTGTATTTATTTTTACAGCTATCTTGATCGCGATTGCTTCACTTGTTGTTTCTGATATGCTTATAAAAGATCTGGCTCAGGAAGAGCGTCAGAAAATGGAAGTATGGGCGGAGGCTACCCGTTTGACAGCAAGTAAGAATACGGCAGTGGATTTGTCTCTTGTTTTGAAAATCTTGGAGGGAAATACGACCATCCCAGTTGTACTTTGTAATGATAAAGACAGCATCATGTTTGTAAAGAATATAAATTTTCCCGAAAATAATGATGTGGAAGAATTTAAGAAAGCGAAAGTAAAGGAGCTGAAAAGCAAAAATACGATTGTGATCGATATGGAGGATGGAACTTTCCAATATGTCTATTATGATGACTCTATCATCTTAAAGCGATTGTTGATTTATCCTTATGCGCAGCTTACGGTTGTATTCGTTTTTATCGTGATTGCTTTTCTGGCGCTAGCAAGCACGAAGAAGGCCGAACAGAATAAAGTGTGGGTCGGACTATCCAAAGAGACAGCTCATCAGTTAGGAACGCCTATTTCGTCTTTGATAGCCTGGGTGGAATACCTGCGGACAAAAGATATAGATCCTTCCCTCTTGAACGAGATGGAAAAAGATGTGAAGCGTTTGGAAACGATTGCGGAGCGTTTTTCCAAGATCGGTTCCAATCCGGATCCGCTCCCGGTGGATATCAATAATTCTATCCGTTCGGCCTTGAGCTATATGAGCACACGTATCTCTGCGAAGGTCAAGATTTATACGCATCTTACCGATGGGCCGGTACCGGTGCTGATGAATGATTCTCTTTTTGCTTGGGTTATTGAGAATCTGACAAAAAATGCGGTAGATGCAATGGAAGGGCAGGGTGAAATTACTTTCCAGGTGGAGGAACGTGACAAAGTTGTTCGTATCGATGTTACCGATACTGGAAAGGGAATCGCTAAGTCTAAGTTTAAAACCGTATTTAACCCCGGCTATACGACCAAGAAGCGCGGTTGGGGACTGGGATTGTCTCTGGTAAAGCGTATTATCGAATCTTATCATGGAGGAAAGATCTTTGTTAAGAATTCGGAAGTTGGTAAAGGTACAACTTTCCGGATTGAGCTTCGGAAATATAAGGGCTAAAATCTTAGATAATAAAAAATAACTGCAAAGTTATTGCATTTGTGTTTAGTTTTTTCGTACCTTTGCAAGGTTTTTACACTAAAAGGCTTTGGGAAAGTTTAAATTATATAATGTAGATTTGAAAAATCTCACTCCAGGGATACACGAATTTGAGTATTTATTGGAGAATAAGTTTTTTGTGGACATCGATGGAGACCAAGTCCAAAAGGGCAAAGTGAAGGTTCACCTCACGGTAAAACGGTCCTCTATGATGTTTGAAATGAACTTTCAGATTGAAGGTGTTGTTATGGTTCCGTGTGACAGATGTCTGGACGATATGGAAATTCCAATCGACACGCATAATCGCCTGGTGGTAAAGTTCGGTAAAGAATATGCCGAAGAAAGTGACGAAGTAGTGGTTATACCGGAAGACGAGGGTGCTATTAACCTTGCGTGGTTTCTGTATGAATTTATTGCATTGGCTATTCCTATGAAGCATGTACATGCTCCGGGGAAATGTAATAAAACGATGTCGTCCAAGCTGAAGAAGCATACTGCCAGAAGCACTGAAGACGGAGATGAAGAGTACGAAGACGATAGCGTGGAAGAAGATATCACGATCGATGATGACGTACCTGTGGCAACAGATCCGAGATGGGATGGTCTGAAAGGTTTACTTGAGAATGATAACAATTAAATAAATTAAAACATGGCACATCCTAAAAGAAGACAAGGTAAGACAAGAACAGCCAAGAGAAGAACTCATGACAAGGCTGTCGCTCCCACAATGGCTATTTGCCCGAACTGCGGCGCATGGCACATTTATCACACTGTATGCGGCGAATGCGGCTATTACAGAGGTAAGTTAGCTATCGAAAAAGAAGCTGCTGTGTAAGTTTATCCTAACTGATTAAGTTTTGATAAACCAAGAAATAGCCCTAAAAGTATTTTTAGGGCTTTTTTTTAATTGGGATATATAGTCCTTTTTATTTTTAAAGATATGGATAAGATAAATGCGGTAATAACAGGCGTAGGCGGATACGTTCCCGAAGATGTATTGACGAACGAAGATATTTCGAAGTTGGTGGATACGACGGATGAATGGATCATGACGCGTGTTGGCATCAAAGAACGCCGAATTTTGAAAGGTGAGGGCCTGGGAACCTCATATATGGGTATACGGGCTGTGAAGCAGTTACTCGAAAAGACAAATGTGAATCCGGAAGAAATAGAAGTGATCCTCACGGCTACAACTACGCCTGACCATCATTTCCCGACTACTTCCTCCATCATAGCCTACCATACAGGTTGCAAGAATGCAATGACTTTCGATTTGCAGGGAGCTTGTGCCGGTTTTTTGTATGCACTGGAAACAGGTTCCAATTATATCCGTTCGGGACGCTATAAAAAAGTGATTGTCGTTGCCGGTGATAAAATGACCGCTATAACAGACTATCAGGATCGTTCTACCTGTCCTTTGTTTGGCGATGCCTGCGGAGCCGTGTTGCTCGAACCAACGACAGAAGAAGTAGGTGTAATGGATACAATCCTGCGTACCGATGGTGTAGGTTATTCACATCTGATTATGAAATCCGGTGGTTCAGCCTATCCTCCTTCACATGAGACGGTGGATAATCGCGAACATTTCGTTTTTCAGGATGGTAAATATGTCTTTAAGTACGCAGTGTCGTATATGGCCGATGTCGCTGCCGAGATCGCTGAACGAAATGGGCTGACACACGACGATATCTCATGGATTGTACCTCACCAGGCAAATCTGCGTATCATCGATGCTACAGCTAAACGTCTAGGTGTGGATATGGAAAAGGTAATGATCAATATCCAGAAATACGGAAATACCAGTGCCGGAACAATTCCTATCTGCCTTTGGGAGTGGGAAGACAAACTGAAGAAAGGCGATAATTTGATTCTTGCTGCTTTTGGCGCCGGTTTTACCTGGGGGGCAATTTATCTTAAATGGGGATATAATGGAAAACAAGCATAAGTCCGGCTTTGTTAATATTGTCGGTAATCCGAACGTCGGAAAGTCTACGTTGATGAACCGTCTGGTGGGAGAGCGTATCTCGATCATCACTTCGAAAGCTCAGACAACACGGCACCGAATCATAGGGATCGTGAATACCGCTGATATGCAGATTGTGTATTCTGACACGCCGGGAGTCCTGCATCCGAATTATAAGTTGCAGGAATCTATGCTTAACTTCTCGCAGTCGGCACTTGGTGATGCCGATGTACTGCTTTATGTAACTGATGTCGTCGAAAAGATCGACAAGAATGAAGAATTTCTCCAGAAGGTCCAGAAAGTGGAATGTCCGGTTTTGTTATTGATTAACAAGATTGATACGACTACCCAGCAGGAGTTGGAAAAGTTGGTAGCCGAATGGAAAGAACTTCTTCCGAAAGCCGAGATCATCCCGATCTCTGCTCTTTCGAATTTTAATATAGATTACGTGAAACGCAGGGTGGAAGATCTGATGCCTGAATCTCCTCCCTATTTCGAGAAAGATGCGCTTACTGATAAGCCGGCCCGTTTCTTTGTGACGGAGATCATTCGCGAGAAGATTCTCCTGTACTACCAGAAAGAGATCCCGTATGCGGTAGAAGTCGTTGTTGAGCTGTTTAAAGAAGAAGCCGAGCTGATTCATATCAAAGCACTCGTTATTGTTGAACGCGATTCCCAAAAAGGAATCATCATCGGGCATCGTGGTCAGGCATTGAAAAAGGTAGGTGCTATGGCTCGTAAGGATATCGAACGCTTCTTTGATAAGAAGGTTTTCCTGGAAATGTTCGTCAAAGTGGAAAAAGACTGGCGTAATCGGGACAACATGCTGAAGAACTTCGGTTATCAGCTGGATTAATTAACAGCACAGACAGAAAAAGTTGTTTATGGGAAATATTGTTGCAATAGTTGGTAGACCCAACGTAGGAAAGTCCACCCTCTTCAACCGTTTGACACAGACGCGCCAGGCGATTGTCAACGAGGAAGCAGGCACTACCCGTGACCGTCAGTACGGCAAGGTAGAGTGGACGAGTAAAGAATTTTCGCTGATCGACACCGGCGGATGGGTGATTAATTCGGATGATGTTTTTGAAGAAGAGATAAACAAGCAAGTGAAAATCGCTCTTGAAGAGGCTGATGTGATCTTGTTTGTTGTTGATGTGTTGAATGGAGTTACGGATTTGGATAACGAAGTTGCAGCTATCCTGCGTCGTGCCAAGAAGCCAGTGATTGTTGTGGCCAACAAAGCGGATAACTTCGAATTGCATCCCTCTTCTGCCGAATTTTATTCTTTTGGATTAGGTGATCCTTTCTGTGTCTCTGCCATCAACGGTTCTTGTACGGGCGATTTGTTGGATAAAATCGTTGCTACTCTTCCGGATGACAAGCCGGAGGTACTCGAAGAAGAACTGCCCCGTATCGCCATCATCGGCCGTCCGAATGCTGGTAAATCTTCTTTGATCAACGCCTTTATCGGTGAAGATCGCCATATTGTAACGGATATTGCCGGTACGACCCGTGATTCTATTTACACGAAATATAATAAATTTGGCCTGAATTTCTATTTGGTGGATACAGCCGGTATTCGTAAGAAGGGAAAGGTGAACGAGGATCTGGAATATTATTCCGTGATCCGTTCGATCCGTGCTATCGAGAATTCGGATGTCTGCGTGTTGATGCTGGATGCCACCCGCGGCATTGAAAGCCAGGATTTGAACATCTTCTCTTTGGTTCAGAAGAACAAGAAAGGCTTGGTCGTTTGTGTGAACAAATGGGATTTGGTGGAAGATAAAAGCCAAAAGGTGATCGATACCTTTATGAATGCGATCCGCGAACGTTTGGCTCCGTTTACCGACTTTCCTATCCTGTTTATCTCTGCGTTGACGAAACAGCGCATCCTGAAGGTATTGGAAACAGCCAAAGATGTGTATGAAAACTGTCAGCGCCGTGTTCCGACTGCCAAGTTGAACGAAACGATGTTGCCGATCATCGAGAACTATCCGCCCCCTGCATGGAAAGGAAAATATATTAAGATCAAATATATCACACAGCTTCCCGCCGGTCAGGTTCCTTCGTTTGTGTTTTTCTGCAACTTGCCGCAATGGATCAAAGATCCTTACAAACGCTTCCTGGAAAATAAGATCCGGGAAAACTGGAACTTCACAGGAACACCGATTAATGTATTTATTCGGGAAAAGTAAAGTGAAAAAAAATGCGCCGGTTGGCGCTTTATTTCGGAGTGTGAACCGTGCCGGATTCGAACCGGCGACCTCTGCCCTGTCAAGGCAGCGCTCTAAACCAGCTGAGCTAACGGTTCCGATGCTGTAAAGATAAAAGGAATCCCCGGGAGTCATGCACTCTCCGGGGATTTTTTTATGTTTTTTTATTTTTAAACGGCTGAAGTTTACAGCGAGTTCAGTAATTTATTTAATTCATTTACCATTTCAGCTGCTGACTGTTGAGTTTCAGACAGGCCTTCCGGGGTGAATTTGGCAACTGCTTTGTTCAGTTTGTCTAGTTTACCTTTTGCTTCTTTGGCCGTTAGCTCTTCGCGGAGGATGCGGATCTTTTCGCAATCCTGGATACCTTCGACCAAGCGTTCGAAGCGGATGGAACTGCGGGGACCCGGATAGATACTGTATGTGTCACCTGCTGCCCAGGTACGGAAGCGTGAATCACGCAGTGGATCGGCTGTCCAGCTGTTCACAGCCCAGCGCAGGTATCCGTCGTAGCCTCCGGCGATGGCATGTAGGGCTGTCCAAGGTGCTTCGGCCGGATCAGAGAAAGTGAAGGTGTTCGGGAAGGCTTCCGAGCAACAGGTGTAGACCGTGCTGATCTGTCCTTTGCGTTCTCGTTCGGCTTTCACGTCTTCCGGGAATTTATGGCCGTAAGGGATGGAGAGGTAGTACAGGTCGGATTGAATTTCAGGATGATAGTTGCCAGCCAGTGTGATTTTGAATTCGGGATCGGCCTGTTTGATGACTTTGATAGCTTCGCGCATGGCTTCCATAGGACGTTCGTCCATCGAGATGGCAGTCTTTTCGAACCAACCTTTTTCGCGCAGGTGGCGGGAGAAGTCTTTCAGGAATGAACCCCAGTATTCGGTATATTCGGCATCACCCGGTTTGACGTTGATAAACTGTACCCGGCTGGTTGCTTCATCGTAATAGTCAAAAGTCAAAGCCCAGGGGATCATGGTGTAGCAACTGATCAGGTCTTTGATCCCTACCTCGTTCATCATGAAGGAGACCCATTTGTCGAACACGTCATAGCTGTATACCCATGTCCCGTCGATCTTCTTGATGCGGGTTACCATGCTGTCGAAATGGTCTTCCGTCTGTCCGGCCCAGGGCTTATGCATGATGCTGGTTGTGATGGCTCGTTGTCCGGCATTTGCCAACATCTTCATGATTGGAAGCATGGCGTCGAAATGCTCCTTGCTCCAAAGAGGAACCTGGTAGTAGCGGGCTACGGAGTAGGGATTTTGCCACAAGTCCAAATGGAAAGCCCAATCTTGCGGAGCCGGCAGTGTACGGTTAAGCACGTCGATCTCTACCTGGAGTTTCATATCCTGGAAATTCTTTCCCGAAACGGTCAATGTCCCTTTGTATTTCCCTGCGCGGGCATCGGATGGAACCCATACGTTCAACCAGATCGGTTGCGTCGTGCAGGCTTTGATATCCTGTATCTTTACAATATCCAAAACATCGGCAACGAGGGATGAATCCCATTCAGCCTTATTCGGACGATGTCCGCAACCTCCTTTGCGATCCTTGTTCAGTTCGTCGGTCATGATATAGCGTACGAAATTTGTCGTAATGGCAGAAGCCGGGATGACAGAAGAACCGCTTTTCAGATCACTGACAGTGATCGTTGCGTCGTCCAACGCTTCTTTCGTCCACAGCACGGCTTGTGCATTGATACGTTCACCTTTCCAAGCTTTTCCTTGCCAGCGGGTGGTCTTCTTAACATCGGGGACATTCAGTTTTTGGTAGCGGATATCCGTTGTTCCCCAGCTGAGGCAAGTTGGCGTTGTCATTTTGTTCCAGACTTCCATGCCGTCGTGTGGCTTGGTGTCTGTGAGTTCCTCATAATTGCCCAAAGGATATTTTTCTGTCTGTTGAGCTTGGCAGACCGGCCCTAATGTCAGCAAGGCCGATAGGATAAGAGCATTTTTCATGAAATGATTGATGTTTTTTAGTTTACGTGGGTAAAGATAGGAAACAATTGACAATTGACAATTAGGGAGGGAAAGAAACTGTCAATTGTCCATTGTTAATTGTCAATTCTCCGATAGTGGCAGGTGATCAGGTTGCCGTTATCGTCGTGGAGATGCATGCCGCTCCCTTCGCAATAGCGGAACATGTCGCAATCTGCACACTGGCCTTTCCGTGTCCATTCCCGGTTGCGGTATTCCTTGAAGCCGTTGTTCCATACATCTACAAAACTGTCTTTGTAGATATTCCCCTGGTGGAAATTGGCACGGATACTCGGACAGCCGGATATAGATCCGTCGATCAGTACCGATGCAGTGCTGACACCTGCATTGCAGTGAAAAATCTGGTCGCGTACTTCTCCTTCGTAATTGCCGAGGAAACCTTCGCAGGCGAAGCTCGCATGTATTTTTCCTTCAGCGCGGCAGTGGCGGATGAATTTGAGGACCCAGGTGAATTGTGCGTCGTCGATCTGCAACTCCGGTGTCTCTGCCGCCCGACCCACCGGAAAAATGGTGAAGATACGCCAGTTCTTGACTCCCAACTCGATCAGAAAATCCTTGAACAGCATTAGATCTTTGAAGTTTTTCTGGTTGACGCAGGTCACGACATCCCAGGTGACTTCCTTCTCTTCCGCCAGCATCGCGATGGCGTTGACAGCACCTTCGAAGCTTCGGCGGTTTCCCCTGAGCCAGTTGTGAGCTTCTTCGAACCCGTCGAGGCTGATGGTGATGGAGTGCATTCCGGCTGCCAACAGCGAATCCAGCCGTGCACGGTTGAGCAGCAATCCGTTGGAGACGATTCCCCAGGGATATTCACGTCTGTTCAGTTCACGTCCGCATTCTTCGATATCTTTACGGACCAATGCTTCTCCGCCTGTAAAGGTGATCATTACCTTATGCGGGTCAACATGGGGTGTGATCTCGTCTATTACTTTCAGGAAATCTTCGACCGGCATGTCAGGATGCTCGGACGAAACATGGCAGTCACTTCCACAATGGAGGCAGGATGCATTGCAACGAAGCGTACACTCCCAAAAGAGCGTACGCAGTTCATGTATCTTGGCCCGGTTTTTCCGGATGCTTCTGAATAGTTCTAATGCAAGGCGTTTGCGTAATCCGGGGCGTTTATTCATTCTTTATCTTCTTTTTGAGGTTGAAGTTTATTTCTTTTTCGACGGTGCCTCTATACCAGCCATCTCTTCCTTTATAATCATTGTCGGAAAGAGCAAGGTCCGTAGAATCCTTTTCGTATGAACCGTTCTGGGGGCCGTCGATGTCTGTAGCTATGATCCGCAATTTGTCGGTTGGAAATTCTTCAAACTGATAAGTGAAAGTCCCTGCAGAACTTGTCGAAACAGCCGGTATCGTGTCGAACCAACTTCTGTTATCGCCATGATGTTCTACCAGGCATTTTATTTCAATATCCGGGATAGGCATGCTTTCATCGTTTACAACTTTACCTTTGATTGTAAAGTTGGCATGAGGGGTGCCATACATGTCAGGTTGTTCTTCGTCGTCATTACAGGCGGAGAATCCCAATAACGCCAATATCCCGGCCAGTAACCAGTTGGCAACTTTCAATAATTTGTGATTCGGATTTTTCATAAGATAATCGTTTATTTCTTTATTTCTTCTTTCTTTTCTTTAAGCACGATAGTGATTTCCTTTGTTGCTTCTCCCAGATACCATCCGCCGTCTCCTCCTGTCACATCCACATCTTTGAAAGATACCGATACGCTGTCCGGAGCATAACTGCCTCCATTCTGCTCCCCATCGATATCTGTGAGTAGGAGCGGAATGTTGTCGCTTCTGAAGAAACCGTTGAATGAGTAGTTGAACTCTCCTTTGCTATCGGTATATAGTGTGTCTGCATGAGGGATATCCTCTCCGTAAGGTGAACGAATTTGGATTTGCGGAATGGGGGAATTGCTTTCATTTGTTACTTTTCCTTTGATCGTGAACTTTGAATGAGGGGTACCGTACATATCGGTCGATACTTGATCGCATGAGGAGAACCCCAGTAGAGCAAGTAGGCCGGTTAATAGCCAATTGACACTTTTCAGGATGGAGGTAGAGATCTTTTTCATACTTTTATAGCATTTGTTTATACTATATTGATGCAAATATAACTTTTATTGTTGCATCTTTTATCATTTTCTTTCGGATCCGTTATTTTTTTTCGATGGGATCAATTCGTTGTTCGGATACAATCTATAAGTTGTCCGCCGGGAGGCGAACGATTGTCCGTTGGTTGGCGAACGATCGTCCTCCAGCCAGCGAACGATCGTTCGCCGCCCGACGGACAACATCTGAAAGCAAGCATCAGCCCTAAAAGAATAGGACGGACGGGCTTAAAGAATAAGGATGGACGAAATAAAGTACAGCGAGGATGCCTGGAATCAGCCGGATATTGAGTAACTTGCGGCCCAAATTCAATCGATCGATCAAACATGAAGGATTTTCTGCGTATACTGAGGCGCTTTGTGCCTCCCTATAAGAAATTTATGGTGTGGAATGTGATATTTAACGTCCTGTCTGCCATTTTGAATCTATTCTCTTTTGCATTAATTATCCCGATTCTGAATATCTTGTTTAAAATCAGTGACGAAACCTATACCTATACGGATTGGACGTTCGCTCCTTTCTCGTTTGAAGCCTGGAAAGCGACGCCGGAATTGCTGAAAAATAATTTCTTCTGGTTCGTGTCCGACATGATCGAGACGAAAGGTGGTTCTTTCACACTGATCATATTGGGCGTTTTCCTGATCGTCTCCACTTTCCTGAAGGTCGGGACGATGTATATGGCTTTTTATACGATGATCCCGATCCGTACGGGTGTCGTCCGCGACATCCGCAACCAGATCAACCGTAAGATAACGGAACTCCCTTTGGGCTTTTTCTCGGAAGAACGAAAAGGGGATATAATCGCCCGTGTTTCGGGAGATGTGAACGAGATCGAAACTTCTATCATGAGTTCGCTCGATATGCTTTTCAAGAACCCGATCCTGATCCTGATCTACCTGATCGGTATGATCGCTATCAGTTGGCAGTTGACACTTTTTGTTTTTATCTTGTTACCTTTTGCCGGATATGTGATGGGGGCAGTTGGGAAGAAGTTGAAACGGAAATCGTTTGAGGGGCAGCAACAATGGGGCTATCTGATGAGCCAGATAGAGGAGACGTTGGGTGGCTTGCGTGTAATCAAGGCTTTCAATGCGGAGGAGAAGATTCAGGACCGTTTTGAGAGGAGCAACGAAACATTTCGCCGGCTGACGAACCGCATTTACCGCCGCCAGCAGATGGCGCATCCGATGAGCGAGTTCTTGGGAACGGCCACGATCGCGATCGTGCTGTGGTATGGTGGTACGCTGATCCTGAGCAGTAACAGTCCGATCGACGCCTCTACTTTCATCTACTACCTGGTGATTTTTTACAGTATAATCAATCCGGCGAAGGATCTGAGCAAGGCCTCTTATGCCATTCAGAAGGGGCTGGCCTCTATGGATCGTGTGGATAAGATCCTGAAGGCGGAAAGTGATATCAACGATCCTGAAAATCCGAAATCGATTGCTTTGACGGAAAGTATTTGTTACCGGGATGTCTGGTTCAAATATCAGCATGAATGGGTACTGAAAGGTATTGATCTGACGATTCCGAAAGGACGCACGGTCGCATTGGTCGGTCAGTCGGGTTCGGGAAAGAGTACGCTGGTGGATTTGCTGCCTCGTTTCTATGATGTGGACAAAGGAAGCATAACGATTGACGGCACGGATGTGCGTGACGCGACTTTGTATGATCTGCGCAGCCTGATGGGAAATGTTAACCAGGAAGCGATTCTTTTTAACGATACGTTCTTTAATAATATTTCTTTCGGTGTGGAAGGAGCTACGCTTGAACAGGTCCAGGAGGCGGCCCGTATCGCCAACGCGCATGATTTTATCATGGCGAGTGAGAATGGATATGATACCAATATCGGCGACCGAGGCGGCAAGTTGTCGGGGGGACAGCGCCAGCGTATCAGCATTGCACGTGCGATCTTGAAGAATCCGCCGATCTTGATTCTCGACGAAGCGACTTCGGCGCTCGATACCGAGTCGGAACGTTTGGTGCAAGAGGCTTTGGAGAATCTGATGCGTAACCGTACGACGATCGTGATTGCACATCGGCTCTCAACGATTCGTAATGCGGACGAGATTTGTGTGATGCATGAAGGGGAAATTGTGGAGCGTGGACGGCATGAGAAGCTGATTGGGCTGGATGGCTATTATAAGAAGCTTTGCGATATGCAAAGTTTCTGACGTTACTTTTCTCTTGAAAGAAAAGTAACCAAAAGTTCAAGGCTTAATCGTCTGGGCTACTCCAGTCAAAGACTCCGCTGTCGCCTGCGAAACTCGCTTCGCTCAGACAGCGCAGGCTCCTGCCGCTTCGTCTTTGCCCTTCGCTTGACGCCCATCCCCAAAGAGCCGTCAGGCTCTACTTCCGGCCTAAGCTGGTGAGCGTTAAGCGCAGTGACCGCAGTGAGCGTCCGGAGCGTCTGCTGTTTGAGCGAAGCGAGTTTCAGACGCGACAGCAAACGAAGGGAACGGAGTAGCGAAGCAGCTTAAGCCTTGATTTTTTGGTTACTTTTGGATCAAGCCAAAAGTAACAGATTAAACAGAAAACCGATTATTAATTATTAATATTTTAATGCCATGAAACTAAAATGTCTATCATTCGTATTGCTGATCCTTGCAGGATGCAATATGCCGGAAGTGAAGACGGGCAAATCGTTGTCTTATCATTTCGATGCTCCGGCCGAGATATGGGAAGAGACGCTTCCATTGGGTAACGGACGCCTTGGATTGATGCCGGACGGAGGTGTCGATACTGAAAAGATTGTTTTGAATGAAATCTCCATGTGGTCGGGCAGTAAGCAGGATACGGATAACCCGCAGGCATATTACTCGTTGGGTACGATCCGTAAACTTCTGTTCGAAGGACGTAACGACGAGGCACAGGAACTGATGTACAATACTTTTGTCTGCAAGGGCGAAGGGAGTGCATTGGGGCAGGGCGCAAACGCTCCTTATGGCAGTTACCAACTATTGGGTAACCTTGTTCTGAATTACGATTATCAAGGCAGCTCCGATTCGATCTCCGGATATAGGCGTGAATTGAATCTTGATAACGCGATTGCAACCGCTTCTTTTAGAAGAGGTAAGGTGAAGTATGACCGTGAAGTCTTTACCTCTTTTGCCGATGATTTGGGAGTGATCCACCTGACTGCCGACGCGGATAAGGCACTGAATTTCTCGTTTGGTATGAACCGTCCTGAGCACTATAAGGTGACAGCCGACGGTAATGACCTTCTGATGCAAGGACAACTGCCCGACGGTGTCGATACACTTGAAATGAAAGGTCTTCGCTATGCGTCGCGCGTTCGTGTCGTCCTGCCGAAAGGAGGAAATGTGATTCCGGGTGATTCGACTGTTACCATACGAAATGCCTCCGAAGCGATCCTGCTGGTGAGCATGGCAACCGATTATTTCGATAAGGATTTGGACGAGAAGGTCGCTTCCCTGTTGGCTAATGCCGAAAAGAAAGATTTCGCCTCTTTGAAGAAAGGACATATTGCCGCTTACCGTTCCCTGTTCGGCCGTGTGGACTTGGATTTGGGGCATTCTTCCCGTGAGGACCTGCCGATAGATGAGCGCCTTGCCACTTTCAATGCTGATCCGGACGATCCTTCTTTAGGGGCACTCTATTTCCAGTTCGGCCGCTATCTGCTGATCTCTTCTACCCGTGTAGGGCTGTTACCTCCTAACTTGCAGGGATTGTGGTGCAATACGGTCAATACGCCCTGGAACGGCGACTATCATTTGAATATCAATCTTCAGATGAATCATTGGCCGGCTGAGGTGGCGAATCTTTCCGAGCTCCATCTTCCGCTTGTAGAATGGACGAAACAGCAGGTTGCCAGCGGTGAACAGACGGCTAAAGCCTATTATAATGCCGGAGGATGGGTGACGCATATCTTAGGAAACGTCTGGGAGTTCACCGCACCGGGAGAACATCCGTCATGGGGAGCGACCAATACTTCTGCCGCCTGGCTTTGCGAACACCTGTACATGCATTATCTCTATACGTTGGATAAGGAATATCTGAAAGATGTATATCCAGTGTTGAAAGGAGCTTCCCGGTTCTTCGTGGATATGTTGGTGGAAGATCCGCGCAACAAATATCTGGTGACGGCTCCGACGACTTCGCCTGAAAACGGGTATAAGCTGCCGAACGGCAAGACGGCGCATATCTGTGCCGGTTCGACCATGGACAACCAGATCGTCCGCGAACTGTTCACCAATACGATCGAAGCCGCCAATATCTTAGGAATCGACTCTGCCTTTGCCGGCGAACTGGTCGCCAAACGTGCCCGCCTGATGCCGACGACAATCGGCAAGGACGGTCGTATTATGGAGTGGCTCGAACCGTTTGAGGAGGTGGAACCGCATCATCGCCACGTCTCCCATCTTTACGGTTTGTATCCGGGTAATGAGATATCGATAAAGCATACACCTGAGCTTGCCGAGGCAGCCCGCAAGTCACTTGTGGCCCGTGGCGATAAGAGTACGGGATGGTCGATGGCCTGGAAAATTAATTTCTGGGCGCGTTTGCACGATGGCGACCATGCTTATAAGTTGCTTGTCGACCTGCTCCGTCCGTGTGTGGACCGTAAAACGAATATGACGAATGGAGGCGGGACATATCCGAACCTGTTCTGTGCACATCCTCCTTTCCAGATAGATGGTAATTTTGGCGGTTGTGCCGGTATTGCCGAAATGCTGGTACAGAGCCAGACGGGAGAAATCGAACTGCTTCCCGCTCTGCCTTCCGCCTGGAAAAACGGCAGCTTCAAAGGTTTGAAAGTTCGTGGAGGCGGTGAAGTGTCTGCCAAATGGAAAGAAGGGCGGTTAACGGAAGCCGGTTTGAAAGCCCTGGTTCCCGGTTCGTTCCGCATCAAACTCCCGGCCGATTCGGCAAATATGAGCATCAAGATCAATCAAAAAGCCGTATCTCTCCCTGTCTCTGACGGCATATTGGAAGTAGCATTGCAGGCCGGGGATCAGTTGGCGCTGATGTTTTAATCAATACAAAGGCAACTTGTATATGAACCCTACCGACAAGCGCTGTGTGTTTTCAATGGAGGCACCCAGCGCTTTTGCTTTTTCCGTCAGCTTGTAAGAGCGGGCTGTTCCTGTCAGGAAGATATGCAGGTTTTCATCTGCCATCGGATAGAATTCGAGACCGGCCTGCAAGCCCCATGCCGTGCGGTATTTCCCGTTAGGGAGTTCTCCCTCTTCATCTCCCGTTTTATAGACCGAACCAGTCTCGTACATGCCTTTGGCAAAGGCATTCCATTTCGGATGGAAGCGGTAATTCATCTCCGCCACGAGTGAAAGATACTGGACATTACGCAAGCAGACCGGTCCTTCCTCATTCTCGCCGGACGGAGGAACCAGCTCGGTCAGGATACCTAACGGATCGAGCGAGCCGCGCGTGTACATCACATCGAAGTAGCCGTCGAACGGACCGGTACAAACGTTGTGTCCGGCCCATGCCATATACATCCATTTCCCTTTAGCCTGTTCTCCGGCCGTTGCGGAATAGCGGAGGTTTAGAACCTCGTCCAGATAACAGCTGTTCCAGTTAAACGTGTAGAAAAGTGGAGCGCGTGGCTTTTCAATTCCGGCGGGAAGCAGGCCGTAAGCATCCTCCATGCTCCCGATACGGTTGTCGGTAACCTGCACACGAAGCTCTTGCGAAACTACCGGTTGGTAGGCAAACGTGACTCCGGTGAAATAGCAATCCATGTATTCGTTCATGTCGCTGTATTCGTATATCGCATACGGGTCAAGGTCATATTCGAACCCTCCCCAGGCAGCATCCTGTTTCCCTAAAGTAACTGTGAATTTGTCGTTGAGGCGGTAGCCGATCATGGCATATTCGATCGATTCTGGCAGGTTTTCCAGATCCATGCCTTCATTCCCTTGGTTGAGGTTCTGGCGGTACCAGTAGAAAAGCCGGTCGTTTACTTCACCGGTCGCTTCGAGCTTGATGTGGTTGAAACGGAAAGCGGCTTCATCCAGCTTGTGTCCGGTGAAGAAAGTATTGAAAGAAGCATGCATTTCCAGATCCAGGTTGAATACATTATTGCGCTTGGGAATCTTCGTTGCATATTCAAACAGAGAAATATCGGAGGAATCTCGTTCGGGAATAAATGATTGCGCCTGTACGGGAACAGTGCATAAAAAGCAGGCTGACAGCCAGAATGCCGTTAGTCGTTTCATTGTTGATTACGATTATGTTTGATTCTGGCTGCAAAGATATTACTTTTCTTCCGTTTTGCCGATGTGCTTCATCACCTTTGCATCCAAGTAGAAGATCAGTTCTTCTGCAATGTTAGTGCAATGGTCGCCGAAACGTTCCATCTTGCGGACGACTCCCGCCATATAAAGACCGGCCAGTGCACTGCCCGGATGCGCTTCGATATACTGGGCGATCAGAGGAGTCGAATCGTGGTTGATCTCATCGATGATGTTGTCTTTCAGGAAAATGCGTGATGCGATCTCGGAACTTTCCTTCTCGAAGGCTTCCTGGGCCAATGATATCATGCCAAGAAGTTCGTGCAACATTTCTTCTACGCGGGCGATCTTTACCAGTTCCGGATCGATCGGTTCCCCTTCTGGCAGGTTTACGGAGAAGCGTGCGATGCTTTCGGCGAAGTCACCGAGGCGTTCCAAGTTCGTGTTGATCTTATACATGGCGAGTACGAAACGGAGGTCGATGGCCACCGGCGCGTACAGAGCAATGATATCTTCGCAATCGCTGTCGATCTTCAGCTCGAATGCATTTACGCGGCGTTCGCGGCTGAGCACTTTATAGGCCAGTTCCTTGTCTCCGGTCAGCATCGCTTCACCAGCATTGTATATCTGCTGATGGACGAGTGCCCACATCTCGTTGATTGTATTCTTTAGCGCCGCTATTTCTTGTTCAATAACCTTCATGTTTTGATTTATGATTTATAATTTATAATTTATGATTTATGGATTATGAATTATGATTTATGTGTCGATGATAAATCATAATTCATAAATCATAAATCTTCTCACCCAAATCTCCCTGTAATATAGTTCTGCGTCGATTCTTTTTCCGGATTGGTGAAGATTTTACGCGTTTCACCATATTCGACCAGTTCGCCCAGATAGAAATATCCTGTCTTGTCGCTTACACGGGCAGCCTGCTGCATGTTGTGTGTGACGATCACGATTGTGTATTCCTTTTTCAGTTCATGGATCAAATCCTCGATCTTGCCTGTTGAGATCGGGTCGAGGGCAGAAGTCGGCTCGTCCATCAGCAGGATGGAAGGCGAGATAGCTAATGCCCGCGCGATGCAGAGACGTTGCTGCTGGCCGCCGGAGAGGGCGAAAGCCGAATCCTTCAGCTTATCCTTGACCTCGTCCCAGAGAACGACCTGTTTCAGGCTTTTGACTACGGTCTCTTCGATGTATCCGTTATCTTTAATGCCGTTTACGCGTAGACCGTAAGCCACATTTTCGAAGATTGTCTTTGGGAACGGGTTCGGTTTCTGAAATACCATTCCGACATTTTTACGGAGCGTATCGACTTTTTCCCCTTTGCTGTATATGTCCCGTCCATCAATGAATATCTTACCTTCCAGACGTGTGTCGGGAATCAAGTCGTTCATGCGGTTGAACAAGCGGAGGAAAGTAGATTTGCCACAACCCGACGGGCCGATAAAGGCTACCGAGGTATTGGCTTCTATCTGCATCGAAATGTTCTTCAACGCATGAAAGTCGCCGTAATAGAAATCTACGTTTTGAGCATCAATCTTTATCATTGTATTGTTTATTAATTCATTTTTACTTTCTTAGCAAAATAATTACGCAATAGGTTTGCCAGCAGATTGACAACCAGGACGATTGCAATCAACACCAAGGCCGTTCCGTATGCCATGCCGCGGGAGGCTTCTATATCCGTTCCGCTCGTGGATATTACATACAAATGGTAAGGCAGTGCCATACACTGGTCGAAGATGCTTCCCGGCAATTGAGGAAGAAAATAGGCCGCTACGGTGAATAAGATTGGAGCCGTTTCGCCCGATACACGTCCGACCGACAAGATCAGGCCGGTGATGATATTCGGGAAAGCCATCGGGAGCACGACACGGCGGATGGTCTGTAGTTTTGTCGCGCCTAATGCCAAGCTGCCGTGACGGAACGAGTCGTCGATGCTTTTCAATGCCTCCTCCGTCGTGCGGATAATCAGAGGAAGTGACATCAATGCCAGCGTGAACGAACCGGCAATGATCGAGTCTCCCCAACCCAGCGCATTGACGAACAGCGACATACCGAACAAGCCGAATACGACCGACGGGACTCCGCTCAAATTGTTTGTCATGATACGGATGAAGCGGACTACTTTGCCGTTTGTCGCATATTCGTTCATGTAGATGCCGCTCATGATCCCGATCGGGAAACTGATGATACTGCTTCCGACGATCAGGTAGAAGGTTCCGACGATCGCCGGGAAGATTCCCCCTTTTGTCATTCCCTCTTCCGGGGCTTTCGTCAGGAAGTCCCAGCTTATCACGCTGCCTCCTTTGATGATGATGAACCCTAAGATCACGAACAAGATCGCCACGACCAGATAACTCAACAGGGTGAAGAATCCGAATGCAAACCTCTGTGAGGTCCGTTTCTTCAAATCTATATTTCCTAACTTTTGTACAGGTGCCATAATGCTAATCAGATTTTTCTTTTAGATGAAATATACTCGACGGAGATACTCAATATCAGTGTGATCAGGAAGAGGACGGCGCCGAGTAGGAACAAGGCTTCATAGTGTGCGCCTCCGGCGGGAGCTTCCCCCAATTCGGCAGCGATCGTTGCAGGAATGGTCCGCACCGGCTCGAAGAAGGAGGTCGGGATGACGGCCGCATTGCCGGTTACCATCAGGACGGCCATCGTTTCGCCTATCGCACGTCCGATGCCCAGCACGACTGCGGATGTAATACCGGAAATGGAGTACGGGATGATTACTTTGTAGATCGTCTGCCATTGGGTAGCGCCTAAGGCGAGGCTTGCCTCTTTCATGGCACGGGGTGTTGTCCGCATGGCATCCTCCGCAACGGTGATGATCGTAGGGAGTGCCATAATCGCCAATACCACGCTGCCGGCAAAAGCCGTTTCGCCGACAGGCAGGTCGAATGTCTTCTGGATGAGCGGAACGATCACCACCAAACCGAAGAAACCGTAGACGACAGACGGAATGCCTGCGAGTAGTTCGATGATCGGTTTCAAGAGGTCGCGTGTCCGTTTATTCGCAATTTCAGCCATGTAAATGGCCACCGCAATTCCGAAAGGAAGAGAAAGGACGATTGCACCGATGCTGACTAGCAATGTGCCTAACAACAAAGGGATCAATCCGAATATCGGAGCCGGTGTCGAGGTCGGATACCATTTCGTCCCTCCGAAAAATTCTCCCAATGTGATTTTCTCTTCCGGAAGGACTTTTCCCTGGAAACCGTTTTCCAGTAAATACTGCTTGGGGAAGAAGGCGATGATACCGGGTTCTTTCGCCACCAGTTCGCTGATCTTTTGAGGGACGTATTGAAATTCGTCACCTAACTCTTCCTCTGCATAATAGTTGGTTAGATCGGAGAAACGGAATATCAGGATATCCTGATCTATTCCGCTGACATCCTTCCAATTGGTTATATTACCGTCGAAAATATCCATGATCTTCTCTGGTGATAATTTTCCAACATCGTTGCTTTTATTTACGGCAAGGACATACCCCTCTTCCGTGGCCGGAGTATTGAAAAGGCCGCCGGCCTCTTTGAACAGAAAAAACACGATCAGCAAAATCGTAAAGCTACTGACGCTTCCGCTGATGAGTAATCCTCCTTCTACAATCTTTTCGAAAAACTTTCTCACTTTGTTTACCTTTTTATTCTACCGCAAAGGAACGAAACAAATATTACGAAGCGATTACATGGGGTTGAACGGGGTGTTACGATATTATTACGTTTGTATTTCAGGGTACTGATGACACAAATATAATTTTGACGCGGATGACACGAATAACGCGGATAAGAAAACATGTATCAGGTGTTTAATCGTCGTTATTTGCGTTTATAAACCTTTCGACTAAGGGCGAAAAGTAAAGAAGTGGTAGTAATAGCTGTAAATACCTGTGTATTTGTTTGATTAATTAATATTGTAGCATCCTTGTTTTTTTACTTAAATATATATGGGTGGATGTGAAGTAGGGGAGCATGGTCAACCAAAATCGGGACGGGATAGGGTGAAGGCAGTCCGGATGTCTGCCTTCACCCTTGTATGAGATGATAATCAAAAGGCGTCAAGGGCAGGTGAAGTTGAATTGGAAATCCATGTGATATTTATGTATACCAGTCGCTTTTCTATCGTAATACGCAGTAATTTGTAAACTTATCCCTATATTTGTCCAAAATCTTTCTAATTATTCAATTATGAACAAACTTTTAAGTTTATCTGTGTTAGCGACCACACTGTTATTGTCGTCTTGTAGTAATGCCCCGCAGGAGGAACCTCTTGCAAAAGTGATTGACCGTGGTTTGAGAGCCTCGACCGAACAGGCGCTGCTTATGGCCAAAGAGCTGGAACAGCAGGAAGGCCGGCTGCCTAAGAGCATCAAGGATGGCAAACTGGAAACCAGCGACTGCTATTGGTGGTGCAGCGGTTTCTTCCCCGGTGAACTCTGGTACCTGTATGAAAGTAATCCCACTCCCGAGTTGAAGAAGTATGCCGAACTTTTTACCGGACGCCTGGAAAAAGTACAGCATGTGACGGATAACCACGATGTAGGTTTCATGCTTTATTGTAGCTATGGCAATGGTTACCGCTTGACACAAAATCCCGCTTATAAGGATGTACTGGTGACAGGCGCCGGCTCGCTCAGTACCCGATTCAACCCTATGATCAAAGCGATCCGTTCCTGGGACTTTACCAATAATGGTAAATGGCAGTATCCGGTTATCATCGATAATATGATGAACCTCGAACTGCTGACGTGGGCAAGCAAGACTAGCGGCGATAACCGTTTCTATGATATTGCGGTCACGCATGCCAATACGACGATGGAAAATCATTTCCGTGATGACTATAGCTGCTATCATGTCGTTTCATATGACACCATCACCGGAAAGTCCCATATCAAAATGACACATCAAGGCTATGCCGACGAGTCGGCTTGGGCACGCGGACAGGCATGGGCAATCTATGGCTATACGATGATGGCCCGTGAAACCGGCAGTCCTGAATATCTGGCACAGGCCAAGCATATTGCCCGTTTCCTGATGAATCATCCGAATATGCCTGCCGATAAAGTCCCGTATTGGGATTTCGACGCTCCTAATATCCCGAATGCGCCGCGTGATGCCTCTACTGCCGCTATCATGGCATCCGCCCTGATCGAATTGAGCCAGTTGGATAAATCGGATGAGGCAAAAAGCTATCTGGACTTTGCCGAACAGCAGGTGCGTTCTTTATCATCCCCTGAATATTTGGCAGAGAAGGGAACAAACTGTAACTTTGTACTCAAACATTCGACCGGCCATCTGCCTGGAAACAGCGAGGTGGACGTGCCGCTTAGTTATGCCGATTACTATTATGTGGAAGCATTGATGAGACTGAAAAAATTAATTTGAATATAAACCATGAGAAATTCATTGAAAATCGCCGTACTAATTCTATGTACGATCTGTCTGCCTTTTACGGGTAACGCCCAGCAAGCAACTGGTAAAGAAGATCGTGCGTTCTGGGTGGAAAACCTGACACGCATTGCAGATCCCGTACTTGTCAATCTGAGCAATAATACGTTGAAGAAGAATATGCCTTATGAATCGCTGGGCAACCGTCATCGTTTCTCGCATTTGGAAGCGGTGGGCCGTCTGGTTTGCGGTATCGCTCCTTGGCTGGAACTGGGACCGGACAATACGCCGGAAGGCAAGCTCCGTGAGAAGTATATCGACCTGACGGTAAAAGGTTTGAAGAATGCCGTCAATCCTGGGGCTCCCGACTATCTGGTTTTCGGTGAACCGTCGCAACCTTTGGTGGATGCAGCTTTTTTAGCGCAGGGATTATTGCGTGCCCCGAAACAACTTTGGGGAAATCTTGATCCGCAAGCAAAGGAATGGATGATTACCGAATTGAAGCGGAGCCGTAACATCAAGCCTTTTGAAAGCAACTGGTTGCTTTTCGCTTCGACCGTCGAAGCTGCTTTGTTGGAGTTTACAGGAGAATGTGACATGGAGCGGATGCTGTATGGAGTGAAAAAATTCCGTGATGAATGGTATAAAGGAGATGCAATGTATGGTGATGGAGTTGATTTTCACATGGATTATTATAATAGTTTCGTGATCCATCCGATGCTGACGGACGTGCTGGTCGTGATGAAGAAACATGGTATCGAAGGTGCTGATTTTTTAGATACACAGCTGAAACGTCATGCTCGTTATGCCGAGATACTGGAACGTTTTATTTCTCCCGAAGGATCTTTCCCGGTTGTCGGCCGTTCCATCTGCTATCGTTTCGGTGCTTTCCATGCGTTAGGACAGGCGGCTTTGATGCATATTTTGCCCGAACGGGTGAAACCGGCGCAGGTTCGTTGTGCTTTAACTTCCGTCATCCGTCGTCAGTTGGAGTCTCCGGCAAATTTCGATAAGAACGGTTGGTTGCGTGTAGGCTTTACAGGTGAACAAATCGAGATCTCCGAGTCTTATATCAATACCGGGAGTGTCTACCTTTGTGCTTTTGGATTAGTACCTCTGGGACTGCCGGAAACGGATGAGTTCTGGTCTGCCCCTTATACGGAATGGACGAATGTGAAAGCGTGGAACGGGGAAAAGGTGCAGGCTGACCATGCGATTAAATGATTGACAATTGATAATTGACAATTTGAAATAGTAACATGACAATAAATACTGAATAAGAAGATGAAAACAAATTATGAATTGCGTTATGCTGCGCATCCGGAAGATGCAAAGCAATATGATACGAAACGTATCCGTCGTGACTTTCTGATTGAAAAGGTGTTTACTCCTAACGAAGTGAATATGGTGTATTCGATGTACGACCGTATGATTGTGGGTGGCGCTATGCCGGCAGGCGAAGTATTGGTGCTGGAAGCAATCGATCCGTTGAAAGCTCCTTTCTTTCTGACTCGTCGCGAAATGGGTATCTTCAATGTGGGCGGACCGGGTGTTGTAAAAGCTGGGGAGGCTGTTTTCGAACTTGATTTTAAGGAAGCCCTTTATCTGGGTTCCGGTGACCGTGAAGTGACATTTGAAAGCAAAGATGCCAAGAATCCGGCTAAATTCTATTTTAACTCTACGACTGCACATCGTAACTATCCGGATAAAAAAGTAACAAAGGCTGACGCTGTTGTGGCCGCTATGGGTTCTTTGGAAATGTCTAACGACCGTAACATCAACAAGATGATCGTCAATCAGGTTCTTCCTACCTGCCAGTTGCAGATGGGTATGACAGAACTGAAACCAGGTAGTGTCTGGAATACGATGCCGGCACATGTGCACAGCCGTCGTATGGAAGCCTATTTCTATTTCGAAATTCCTGAAGACCAGGCTATCTGCCACTTTATGGGGGAAGTAGATGAAACCCGTCACGTCTGGATGAAGGGTGATCAGGCTGTATTGTCTCCCGAATGGTCTATCCATAGTGCTGCTGCCACTCACAACTATACTTTCATTTGGGGTATGGGGGGTGAAAACCTGGATTACGGGGATCAGGATTTCTCTTTGATCACCGACTTGAAATAATATTCGCACATTAAATACATTATTATCATTATGGTAAATTTTTCATTGGAAGGTAAAGTTGCACTTGTAACAGGTGCTTCTTACGGTATCGGGTTTGCGATTGCAACTGCGTTTGCTAAAGCTGGTGCTACTATCGTATTTAACGATATCAAACAGGAATTAGTAGATAAGGGTATTGCTGCTTATGAAGCCGAAGGTATCAAAGCGCATGGGTATATTTGCGACGTGACGAATGAAGAACAGGTAAATGCTTTCGTTGCACAGGTGGAAAAGGAAGTGGGTGTAATCGATATTCTGGTTAATAATGCTGGTATCATCAAACGTATCCCGATGGTAGAAATGACGGCTGCCGAATTCCGCCAGGTGATCGATATCGACCTGAATGGTCCGTTTATCGTCTCTAAAGCAGTTATCCCTTCCATGATCAAGAAAGGACACGGAAAGATTATCAATATCTGCTCTATGATGAGTGAACTCGGCCGCGAAACCGTATCGGCTTATGCTGCTGCCAAAGGTGGCTTGAAGATGCTGACTCGTAACATCGCTTCCGAATATGGCGAATACAATATTCAGTGTAATGGTATCGGTCCGGGTTATATCGCAACTCCGCAGACTGCTCCTTTGCGTGAAAGACAGGCTGACGGTTCACGCCATCCGTTCGATGCCTTTATCGTAGCCAAAACTCCGGCTGCCCGTTGGGGAACTCCCGAAGATTTGATGGGACCTGCTGTGTTCTTGGCCTCCGACGCCTCCGACTTCGTAAACGGTCATGTACTGTATGTCGATGGCGGTATTCTGGCTTATATCGGTAAACAGCCTTGATAATGCGTGCTAAGGGTTGTGTTACCCTTCTGTGCTAAAAAGAGTCCTTTTGAGAGATATTCAGATTTCTCTCAAAAGGACTCTTTTTAGGTAGGAGTCTAAATCAAAATTTGACACACCCCCACCTTTTCGTGAAGCGACTGGCGGCTATTACTTGTTGTATTTGCTCCAGTCAACATTGTGCATGTCTCCACTGGCAGCCAGTTCTTCGTGGAAAGCGAAGCAACATTTCAGGTTCTGAGGCGTGTGTCCCTTGATACCCATTGCCAGGTATTCTTCCAATAACGGTTTGTAATCCGGATGGACGCAGTTGTCGATGATGCAACGTGCACGCTGGATCGGAGATTTACCGCGCAGGTCAGCAACGCCATATTCCGTGATGATGATTTTGACGGAGTGTTCGCTGTGATCCAGGTGAGAAACCATCGGCACGAATGCACTGATCTTACCTTCCTTCGCCGTAGACGGAGTTGTGAAGATAGACAACATGGCTGAGCGGGTGAAGTCACCGGAACCACCGATACCGTTCATCATTCTTGTTCCGGATACATGAGTGGAGTTGATGTTACCGAATATATCCGCTTCCAGTGCCGTATTGATGGCCACCAGACCGAGACGGCGGGCGACTTCCGGATTATTGGAAATTTCCTGCGGACGAAGGAGAATCTTATCTTTGAAGAAATCCAAGTTTGCGTAGATGTCACGGATCACTTCATTGCTGACAGACAGTGAACAACCACTGGCAAATTTGACGCGTCCCTGTTTCATCAGAGCAATAACAGCGTCTTGGATCACTTCCGTGTAAACATTGAATGCCGGAATATCCTTGTTTTCTCCCATGCAACCTAAAACGGCATTGGCGACATTACCTACGCCACTCTGCAACGGAACGAATTCTTTCGGTAGACGGCCGGCTTTGATTTCACCAACCAGGAAGTTTGCAACATTCTGGCCAATAGCCATTGTTACATCATCCAGCGGAGAGAATTTGCCGCCTTCGTTCGGTTCGTCGGTCTTGACAACACCAACGATCTTTGCCGGATCTACTTTCACACAGTCGCTACCGATACGATCGGACGGAGTGTAGATGGGGATTTCACGGCGGTAAGGAGGATCAGCCGGTTCGTAGATATCATGCATACCACGGATTTCTTTCGGGTGGCGGCAGTTCAATTCGACGATGATACGGTCGGCCATGCCACAGATTGTCGGCAGAATACCGACACCGCTTGTCGGAACGATTTCGCCGTCTTCCGTCACATCAGCAGCTTCAACAATGGCTACATCTATCTTGCCTAAGAAGCCATAACGCAGACTTTGTGCCAGTTCAGACAAGTGCATGTCGTAGTATTGTGCACCGTGGGAGTTCAGTAGGGCACGCAGGTCCTTGTTGGACTGATACGGAGTGCGGAATTTGATTGCATTGGCGCGAGCCAGTTCGCCATCCAGTTTGTCGCCTGTCGAGGCGCCGGTAAACATACCGATCTGGAACGGGTTTCCTTTTTCATGTTCGGCAATTGCTTTTTTTGCAATAGCGCCTGGCACAACTTTAGGACATCCTGCAGGAGTAAATCCGCTAAAGCCTACATTGTCGTTGTGATGTACGAATGAAGCTGCTTCTTCAGCTGTGATAAATTTTAAAGCCATGATATTATTTGTTGTTATATTAGTAATTCTTTATTCAGTTAACAGTGCGGCGCAAAGGTATTAAAAAAGAATATAGATTAATACTTGCGATTAAGTATTTCAGTGTAAATAACAGCTTTTCTCAGTTCGGCGGCATTGTCGAACTCGATATCCGTAAGCGGGCTTTCTTCTTTGGCCGGGGGAACGACAAGGCGGTTCCCGGCAAATGACTGTCTTCCCGCTGTTTTTTCGGCGGTAAGGAACGGATTGGGAGCTACAGACTGCTGCTTTTTCTGCTCTCTTTTAGGTTTGGGAGCGGCAACGGACCGTTTGGTGGTTTTCGGATTTTGCATCTCTTCCAAAGCCTCCCAGAAACCTTTGTCGGGGACACTTTCTTCTTCAGCAACGATTTTCCTGTCCGGTTGACCCAAAATTTGTTTAGGCTGTTTCTTTTTCTTTTTTGAACTGAACATACTACTGATGCCGGCAATTGCCAGAAACAGGATATAGAGCCAATCGCCAATATTTTCGCCTTCCATAAACTTTGATTATTTTTGCACTCCAAATGTAGGAAATATTATTTAGAAGTGAAAGAAAGGATGCATATAATAGGTATAAAAGTAAATAAGGGTAACTTCACAGCCACCCTTATTCGATTTAACCAAAACCTTAACTATGAAAAAATTTACGTTTTTCGATTACAAATATAAGCGTGGTATTTTAACTGTGCAAGTGTTTGATGAATTATTTTTCAAAAACATTTATATTTAACAATAATTAGTAAATAAGATGACGAATCAAGAGAATGGCGTGGACTTAAAATCCGCAGCCGGAATGGAAGAAAAGAAGTTGTTCATCGAAACCTACGGGTGTCAGATGAATGTGGCAGACAGCGAAGTCGTCGCTTCCATCATGAAAATGGATGGATATGCAGTGACTGACAAGATTGAAGATGCTGATGCTATTTTTGTCAACACTTGTTCGGTTCGCGATAATGCCGAACAGAAAATCTACGGACGGCTTCAGTATTTTCAGTCTTTAAAAAGAAAGAAAAAAACTTTAGTGATCGGTGTGCTCGGATGTATGGCAGAGCGCGTGAAGGAGGAACTGATCGAGGTGCATCATGCCGATTTGGTAGTTGGCCCTGATTCCTATATGGACTTGCCGAACCTGGTAGGTGCGGTCGAACACGGAGAAAAGGCGATCAATGTTGAGCTTTCCACACAGGAAACCTACAAGGATGTGATCCCATTGAAATTAGGAGGTGTGCATATTTCGGGTTTCGTCTCCATCATGCGCGGATGTAATAATTTCTGTACCTATTGTATCGTTCCGTATACCCGTGGAAGGGAACGCAGCCGGGATATTGAAAGTATCCTGAACGAGATACGTGATATGCGTGAAAAAGGTTTTAAGGAGGTGACCTTGTTAGGGCAGAATGTAAACTCTTATCTCTTTGAGAAAGAGGGAGAGAAAATTTCGTTTCCCGTTTTGCTGAAGCGTGTGGCCGAGGAGGTACCTGAGATGCGTGTCCGCTTTACCACTTCTCACCCGAAGGATATGAGTGACGAAACTCTGCACGTGATCGCCGAGCATGATAATATATGTAAGATGATCCACCTTCCTGCACAATCGGGAAGCTCTCGCATCCTGAAAGTGATGAATCGTAAATATACGCGTGAATGGTATCTGGACCGTATTGCCGCTATCCGCCGTATCTTGCCGGACTGTGCTATATCGACCGACTTGTTTTGCGGTTTCCACTCCGAGACGGAAGAAGATTATGAGGAAACGCTTTCCCTGATGCGCGAAGTGGGCTACGACAGCGCTTTTCTTTTCAAATATTCCGAGCGTCCGGGAACTTATGCGGCCCAGCATCTTCCCGATACGGTCAGTGAAGAAGAAAAAGTCCGCCGTCTGCAAGGCATGATCGATTTGCAGAATCGGCTTTCGGAAGAAAGTAACAAGCGTGATATCGGCAAAGTGTTCGAAGTGTTGATCGAAGGTTTCTCCAAACGTTCGCGTGAGCAGTTGTTCGGTCGTACCAGTCAGAATAAAGTCGTGATTTTTGATAAGAAAAATTATCATGTCGGACAATTCATAAAAGTACGCATCCACCGTGCCTCTTCCGCTACTCTGTTCGGAGACCCGGTGGAGGAATAATCCCTATTGACACTGATCATTTGTTTCAACATCAAAAACAAAAGTGTCTGTGGTCGAAATTTTAGTTTCTCTCAATGAAACAAAAGTTTCGTCCGAGGAAACTAAAGTTTCAAAGGCAGGAGTTGTTTGAAACTTTAGTTTCTCAAAAAATATTTGCTGAAACTTTTTTACCAGTCAAAGCTTTCCCTGTATGAATCGAAAACCGGTTCTTCGTTGATTCCGTTCTGTTCAAAAAGTTGTTTGATAAAAATTTGATGTTCGGGCAATAACTCGTTTTCCTTGCGCAAGAAACGGTAATAAAGTGTTTTTCCGAAGTGCTCGACCATCTGCCTTCTTAGGAGCAAAGCCGTCTTATGTGGCACATTATCGAGTAAGTTCGTTATCCCCAAAGCAATTCGTTTTTTGATTTGTGATTTGAAGAAAGGGCACTTGTCTCTTTCCTTCGGATAATGGGCTGGCTTTACGATCGGAAAGAATTTGCGGATGGATGTACTGTTGGCTGCTGCCAGATGGCGTAAACAATGGTTCACCTGCGTACACTGATCGTTTAGGCAATGTGCGAAATCGTATGGAACCTCTTGATAATCAAATTCGTTTTTCATAATGTGCAAATGTACGGATTATATTTGAACCCGTATCCTATTTTTGTATTTGTATTAAGTGCAAACTATTGTTATAGCCTAAAGAAAAAGTAACATTTATTTCTGTAGTCTTCTGAAATTGGCCATTTTGCCGGTCTTTTCGGGCAAAATTGATGTAGGGAGAGTTGGGTGGTATCTGTTTGATTATCTATTATTTGGGATTTTATATAATGTACACGCGTACATATACAATATATCCTTTTATTTTTATGTTTTTATTGTTGTAAATGGTTGGAAGATAGAGGAATAGAATATAATTTCAAAATGGCTAAAGAAAACGTACGTTTTAATTTGTCATTTTCACAGCACAAAAATACAACTACTTTTTAAACCTGCAATCCTTTCTCCCAATTATTTTTCCTTTTCTATATTCTTTCTTATCAATCAGATAGCTTAGCCTGTACGAAAAACCGTCTTTCTGATACGAACCTTTCCGAAGCTCCCGAAAAATGACTAAAAAAAACGTACGTTTTCTCTCGTCAAAATACAGAAGTTTAGTTAAAAGACGAAAACACAGAGACGTACGTGATGCTGATTGAACTTTTAGTATATGTATTATTAATATTAATTCAAATGATTATGAACAAAAAGTTTTCTACTCTTGTAGGATGCCTGGCTTTCGGAACGGCATTCTCTGCGGTAGCACAGGTAAGTAATTTTCCCGTAAGTAATGCTTATGGCCAGGTTACTCCTTGTGCAACTGGGTTAACTTATCGTTCTTTCGGAACTAATAGCAATGCTGCTTTAGGTTCTGAAGTGAACAAAATTGAAGCTGATAAATGGTATCAGTTGCGCGTTGGTAAGGAAAAAAATCAGGTTTTGATACAAGAACGCGATTTTAAAACCGGTGAAGTAACTCTTCGTATTGTGGATGCTGATAAAGCTCCTTTAAACTATTCTTTGTGGCAGATTTCTTATGATAAGAAAGACGGAGCAACTGGTGGCAAATTTACCTTTAAAAACAAGGAAACAGGGTTAGGGATTATCTTTGATCATAAAACAGCTTATGGCAAAGATAAAATCGCTACGACTGCTACATCTGCAGATTTGGAAGCTTCTATTCTGGAAGGTTGCAATGTTGAGTGGAGTTGGTTCTCTTCTAATGTAGACAATACACAGAAGCTGGCAAATGAAATCCTGTATGCTAATTTCCACGATTCGGACAAATACATCGTATTGAAGAAGTCTTCTAGGACTGCTGCTAATCAGTATGGCCTGAATGTTTCAGGAACTCAAGTAGTTGCCGCTGTTTATACGGCTGCCGAAGCAGGGAATAAGGCTACTTCTTGTGAGGCTTTGACATTGACTCCGGTTGTAGCAGAATCTGTTGTGTTAAACGCAAAAGACATCAATCGCATGATCGATGCTCAGAAAGATGGTGCTGCCGGTTTCAACTTTATGACTCCGACGGGTATTGGCAATAGAACGGCTATGTCTCCGGAAGACAACAGCACATTAGATACTTATAAGTATATTGCGGAAGAGAAAAATCTGACTGCTGAGGCAGAGGAAATAAAATTGGCAGCAGATAAGGCTATTATTGCTGCTGGTAACACTGTTTTATCTGAATATAATGCAGTAGATGGTTCCGAAGCAAAAGAATTGAACTTCATTTTTGCTAATTTTAATAAAGGTGAATCTCAAGATGCATTAGTACAAGCAGGATCTGTTTTCAATAATAGCAAGACTGCTGAAAATGCAAAAGATCTTGTAGAGAAGTGGGTCGTTTATCTGGAAGAAACAGCTACTGACCGACTTTGGGCGTTGAGTGATGCCAATAAGGCGTATTATGTAAAATATACAGATAAAACAGTGATTGAAGATTATAATTTCGCTGTTGCTGTTGTTGCGCATAAAGATCTGTATAACAAATATCCTCTTCGTTTGAAAGCTGTGATCGATGAAGAAGATATGGCTAAGAATGATAAATATTTGATGGTTGATACTGCTCGTTGGGAAGAAGCTACCGAAAACCCATCCAACTCTCCTGAACTGCTGTTGTCAAACAAGAAGCCGTCTACGGAAGTTGCTGATTTCTTCTTCAATGCTCGTTATAACTATCGTCTGACTTATTTCCCGACTCAAGATAGTTTGGTTATTGAGCCGTTGAATGCATCTGTAATGAATGATGCAGAATTTAAGGCAGAGAAAACTTGGAGAAACTCTATCGTTGCAAGCCAGTTTATTTCTTCTAGCGATATTACTTCTGGAAACAAAGGTTTAAGTGCAAGTAATACTGATTTGGCTACAGCTCCGGAAGAGGCTCCTGTTGCAGTAATGTTAAGTAAGTTGAACACGAAAGACGGTTGGGTTGTAACTGCCGGTGGAACAGATAAACCTAAAGGTTCTGCTGCTGAAGGTACTCTTCATACTTGCATCGAATTTGACCATTCTTATCCGTACTTGACTCGTACAACTTTGGATCAGGCTGTTTACACAATCCAGTTGGTAACAGATAAAGCTCCGAATTTGACCACTCATCGTGCAAACGGTGTGAATATCGTGGCAGATATGAAGGGCCATGTTGTTTATGATGAAAAAGAAGCTTCTCAGAACTTCGCTCACATGCCTGCAACGCAGTGGGTTGTTGAATATACAGGTTGTGAAGAAGATCCTGTTGCTCGTGTCAAAGTCGTAAACCGTGAATATTCAAATGTTGCATTCGAAGGTCAGCTCTATAAAGCGGGTGACAATGTATTCATTATCAATCATAACTATAATAATACATTAGGACACTACAACAATGAGTTCGCTTGCTCTGATACACTGAAGTTCACGAAAGTTGATCCGGTCAATACATTGGGTTATCTGAATCCGGGTGACAAAGTAATCGAAAATACATTCAAACTGAAACAGTTCTTCGATTATGGTACAGATCCTTATTATTTGAACGCTGTTAAGCAGGGTAAAGATACGCTGTTGAGAGCTCAGGCTGAAGGTTCTAATTTTGAACTGGTTCCGGTTAAAGTTAACTGGGATGCAGCTGCTTACGAATCAACGAACATACCTTACGGTTATACAAGCGAAGCTGCTGGTGCAACTCAACTTTACAAATCAGTTTATATGCTGAAAGTGAAGGATGCAGATATGATCAACAATGACCGTGTATTTGTTGGTATCAACAAGAATGGTAAGTATTGCGTGGCTGATACTTTGGATCGTAATGCAAATTACACATTGGCTTATTTTACATTGAAAGAAAATAACCATTGGACTGCCGATAACGAAGAAGGCCATTATTATGCGTTGGTTCGTACTGAGTATCCTTATGCTTATCCTGTAGATAAAGATGATGAGTATACTGACGATGTGAATAAATTTACTGGTTGGAAATACTCCTTTGACGATGCTTTGGATAAATTGGCTATCGAACAAGGTCAGTTGGATGCAAAAGTTGAAAACTTGTGTCAGGATCGTACCGAATCGTTCATCTTGGAAGCAGATACAATGCCGTACTATCGCAGAGTTGTCGGTCTGAAGACTGAAAAGTTCTATTCAACAAATAATGAAAACCGTACATTGGGCGAATCTGTAATCGATGGTGTTACTTATATGAACATCTTCAGTGCTGTTGAAGAACCGGAACGCAACAACGAGTTCTTTATCGATACAGCTCATGTAAATGTATCGAGCATGCCTACTTATCTGTTGGCTCTTGATGTTGAGGCTAAGAAAACAGCTGAATGCAATCACGAAGATCATCCGGCTATCGGTGACCATTATCAGGTGATTGATTACTTACAGGGACGTTACATGGTTGATGCTTCTGTTGATAGCGTAATTCCTGCTTATTTGAAGAACAGCGTTAAACCATTCGAAAACGTGTATACTCGTTATGCATTCGTAAATGCAATCCACTATCAGGATACATTGTACATCATGGATACTACTGATGCAACAATCAAGTATGACCGCGATTTGTATGACGGCAAAAACGTTGCCAAGAAAGTTGTTCTGAAAGAAAAGGCTTACGATGGAGCTTCTATCGCATTCCGTTTGAAAGATCAGAGTGATGACGAAAACTTCTATATCGAAACGAAGGGTAAACAGTATGGTTATGCAGCCAATGGTAACACTTGGTTGAAGGAACAAAACCACAACATTGTTTCTACCGGTCGTGGTTATAGTGAAACTGGCGATCATAATGGCAACTGGCATCAGAATGTTTATGAAGACATTTATCAGGCTTTGTTGCTGAATACGACAGCTCAAAGTGATGCTACTGCAAACGAAGACGTAGAAGTATCTTCTGTAACAGTCATCGCCGGTAACGGTCAGGTAACGGTTGCAGGTGCTGCCGGCAAGAAAGTTGTTATCACTAACATCTTAGGCCAGACAGTCGCTAATACAGTGGTTACTTCTGACAATGCTACTATCGCTGCTCCTGCAGGTGTAGTTGTCGTTGCTATTGAAGGTGAAGGCGCTGTAAAAGCAATTGTAAAGTAATCTGAGAATAATAACATTACAATTATAATCAAATAATTCTAAATAAGATCGTGCGCCGTAGAGATGCATGGCTGTGCATCTCTACAAATAACGGCAATTACCCTGCGACAGGTGAACAAGCGATCGTATTATTAATACTAAAGTATTGAAATAAAGTTCTTCTGTCAGTATGCCTGTGAAGGCCGAAAGCAGTTAAAAAACAAGAGGCTGTGTCGAAATACACTATGTGTATTGATACAGTCTCTTCGTTTATTAGGGACAAGTATGCTGCTTTTTATCCGTCTATGCTTGGTGACTTGTAGTTAAAGAATTGTAAAGTAATCACTATCTCATAAATTATTCGTTCTTTTGCAGAAAAATTGGGAGGTGTGTTCTCTGAACACATCTCCTCACTTTATTTAATAACAATAAGGTTACGTCTAATGGCTGAAGGTAAAAAGGTTAGTTCTGTTTCTTTCTTTAATTCTCGTCTAACTTCCATTATAAGTATCTCATTGGTACTGTTTTTGCTGGGACTTGTTTTTCTGATAGGGTTGTTGGGAAACAAACTTTCTGTATATGTGAAGGAAAACATTTCATTTTCAATCGTACTAAAAGATAATCAGAAAGAAGCGGATATAAAGAAGATGCAGAAGACGCTGGATGCCTTGCCTTATATCAAATCGACCGAATATATATCGAAGGAACAGGCTGCCAAGGAACTTGAGGAGGAGTTAGGTGAAAATCCCGAAACGTTCTTGGGCTTTAATCCGTTACAAGCTTCCATTGAAGTAAAATTGCATTCGGAATATGCTAATGCCGACAGCCTGCAATTAATCGAAAAGAAAATAAAAAACTATACTTCCGTTTCCGATCTGCTTTACCGGAAAGACATGATGCAGATGGTGAACGACAATGTGAAACGTGTCAGCCTGATCTTGCTTACACTTGCCGTAATGTTGATGGCAATCTCGTTTGTACTGATCAGTAATACGATCCGTCTGCTGATTTATTCTAAACGTTTCCTGATCCATACGATGAAGCTGGTGGGGGCTACGCCTGGTTTTATTAGAAGGCCGTTTGTGAGGTATAATGTGGTCAGTGGTATTTTTGCGTCTATCCTCGCAATATTAATGTTGACGGGAGCGTTGTATTATTTACAGAACGAATTATCCGGTTTCATCCAGCTTCTGGATATTAAAGCGTTAATAATTGTTTATGCCGGTGTATTGATTATGGGGATCCTGCTTTCGGTTACGGCTACTGTCTTTGCAGTGAACAAGTATTTACGAATGGGTGTTGATAAATTATATTATATATAAATGTATGGCTAAGAGAGATTTTGCTTTTGGAAAAGAAAATTTTATTTTGATCGCTGTTGCTGTTGCTGTTATCGCGATTGGTTTTATGTTGATGAGTGGTGGCGGTTCGCAGGACCCGACAGGTTTCAATCCTGAGATTTTCAGTTCCCGCCGTATTGTTGTGGCTCCGGCTGTGACAGTGATCGGTTTCGTATTGATGATTTTCGGTATTTTGAAAAACAGTAAAAATAAGGAAGTAGCGGAATGAGTTGGTTTGAGGCTTTAGTGCTGGGAATTGTTCAAGGACTTACGGAATATCTGCCGGTCAGCAGTAGCGGACATCTGGCTATCGGTTCTGCTTTGTTTGGAATTCAGGGAGAAGAAAATCTGGCTTTTACGATCGTTGTCCATGTTGCGACCGTGTTTAGTACGTTGGTGATTTTATGGAAAGAGATCGAATGGATATTCCGTGGTTTGTTTAAGTTCAAGATGAACGCAGAAACTCGCTATGTGATCAATATCTTGATTTCAATGATCCCTATCGGTATTGTAGGTGTGTTTTTCAAGGATACGGTGGAGGCTATTTTCGGATCGGGGCTGCTGATCGTCGGCTGTATGTTATTGCTGACGGCTGCTTTGCTTGCATTTTCCTATTATGCCAAACCTCGTCGGAAGGAAAATATCTCGCTGAAGGATGCTTTTATCATCGGTTTGGCTCAGGCGTGTGCTGTGATGCCGGGACTTTCCCGCTCCGGAACAACGATTGCGACCGGTTTGTTATTAGGAAACAATAAGGCGAAGCTGGCCCAGTTCTCATTCTTGATGGTTATCCCCCCGATTTTGGGTGAAGCGTTGCTGGATGTAATGAAAGCGGTAAAAGGCGAAGCGGTAGCAGGTGATATTCCGGCATTGTCATTGGTGGTCGGTTTTGTGGCTGCATTCGTATCGGGATGTATCGCTTGTAAATGGATGATCAATATCGTAAAGAAGGGAAAACTGATTTATTTCGCCATCTATTGTGCAATTGCAGGTTTGGTTACAATTGCCTGTACATTACTTAAATAAGAATGGATTTTATAGCAGGAGAAGTAGTATATTTCAATAAGCCCTTAAAGTGGACTTCCTTTGACTTGGTGAACAAATTCCGCTATAAGTTGTCGCGGAAACTGAAGGTAAAAAAGATAAAAGTGGGACACGCCGGAACATTGGACCCACTGGCGACAGGGGTAATGATTGTTTGTACGGGCAAGGCCACCAAGAGGATCGATGAATTTCAGTATCAGACAAAGGAGTATGTCGCTACCCTGAAGTTGGGGGAAACGACGCCTTCTTTTGATTTGGAAAAAGAGATAGACGGAGTATATCCGACAGAACATATTACCCGTAAGGAAGTAGAGAAGGTACTACAGTCGTTCGTGGGAACGATTCAGCAGATTCCACCGGTGTTTTCGGCTTGCAAGGTGGATGGTAAGCGGGCGTATGAGTTGGCTCGCAAGGGAGAAGAAGTGGAATTGAAGTCCAAGACGCTTGTGATTGATGAAATGGAGCTGTTGGAGTGTGATCTGCCAGTGGTAAAGATACGGGTGGTTTGCAGCAAGGGTACTTATATCCGCGCTCTGGCACGTGATATCGGTGTCGCTCTTCAATCGGGCGCTCATCTGATTGCTCTCGAACGGACTCGTATCGGAGACATCACACTGGACAAATGTATGTCTCCTGATGACATCGATGTCTTTTTAGATGAAAATATCACAACCGAGAAGGATTGTGAGGATTGATAATGATAAGAATAAAATAAAAATAGAATTTATATTATGAAGCTGTCGAAATTCAAATTTAACTTACCGCAGGAGCTGATCGCTCTCCATCCGGCAAAGAACAGGGACGAGTCCAGATTGATGGTGGTCAATCGCAAGACCGGAGAGATCGAACATAAAGTGTTCAAAGATTTGCTTAGCTATTTCGGAGAAAAAGATGTGTTCATCTTCAATAACACAAAGGTTTTTCCTGCCCGTTTATACGGAAATAAGGAAAAGACCGGAGCTCGTATCGAAGTTTTTCTGTTGCGTGAGCTGAATGAAGATCTTCGCCTTTGGGATGTCTTGGTCGATCCTGCCCGTAAAATCCGTATCGGTAATAAGTTGTATTTTGGTGAAGATGATTCGATGGTGGCTGAAGTGATCGACAATACGACGTCACGTGGCCGTACCTTGCGTTTCCTTTATGACGGGAACCATGATGAATTTAAAAAGGCATTGTATGCATTGGGTGAAACCCCGCTGCCTAAATATATCGACCGTCCTGTAGAACCGGATGACGAAGATCGTTATCAGAATATTTTTGCGACGGAAGAAGGAGCGGTTGTGGCTCCCGCTGCCGGTCTTCATTTCAGTCGTGAACTGATGAAACGTTTGGAGATTAAGGATTGCCAGTTTGCTTATCTGACACTGCATTCTGGGCTGGGTAATTTCCGCGAAATCGATGTGGAAGACCTGACCAAGCATAAGATGGATTCTGAGCAGATGGTCGTGAACGGGGATGTCGTGAATATCGTGAATACGGCAAAAGATAACGGACGACAGATTTGTGCAGTCGGTACCTCCGTGATGCGCGCTATCGAAACAGCTGTTAGTACGGACGGTCACCTGAAAGAGTTTGAAGGGTGGACTAATAAGTTCATTTTCCCGCCGTATGACTTCAGTGTGGCGTCCAGTATGATTACGAACTTCCATATGCCGCTGTCTACTTTGTTGATGATGACAGCCTCTTTTGGCGGATATGACCTGATCATGGATGCTTATGAGGTCGCATTGAAAGAAAAATATAGTTTCGGTGCTTATGGCGATGCCATGTTGATCCTGTAAAAACGGGTACTTATGGCGATTGCATACCTGGGCTTGGGAACCAATGTCGGGAATAAGCGACGGAACATGATAACAGCCGCAGCGTTGTTAGCTGAAAGGGTGGGAGATATTCTCGCCCTTTCCGGTTTCTATGAAACGGAACCGTGGGGGTTTGAGTCGGAGAACTTTTTCTTGAATGCGGCTGTTAAATTGAAGACTTCTTTTTCTCCGTTGGAAGTATTGCAGATAACCCAGCAGATCGAAAAAGAATTGGGTCGCACGGAAAAAAGCAACGGAGTCTATCATGACCGTATTATCGATATCGATATCCTTCTGTATGAGGACGAGGTTTTACAGATACCAGAGCTTACCTTGCCGCATCCTCTCATGCATGAACGGAAGTTTGTGATGGACCCTTTGGCCGAAATAGCTCCGTTTGTCGTACATCCTGTATTGAAAGAACGTATAATAGATTTAAAAGAACGATTATGAATGATATAGAAAAGATATTGACCGGTGGTGGCATGGTCTTTAAGAAAAAGGGGAAAGACGAAAATGCCGGAGAGAAAAAGATTAAGTTTTCAGATTTTCTGCGTGGAACGCATAAATCGGGTTCTGCTAAGATGAAAGCGGAGTTTAAGTATAAAAAAGCCTTGCGCAACACAAAAAAGAAAAAATAATTGTCAATTATCAATTGTCAATTGTCAATTGTTTCGTATTTTTGCGTCTGAATTGATGTGGATAGATTTGTATTGCTTGCAACCACAGGAAAAAATGCTAAAAACAAGCCCTTTTAACTGCCGTCCGGCAAAGCAAATTTCCCCTCGTCAATCCATTTTATTTGATTTATTAACCGTCAATTGTAAATTGTCTGTTGACTTTGAAGAATTTGTGCTCTTTGATTGTCAATTGTCAATTGTCAATTGTCAATTCAAAAAACGATGAGTTATTTATTCACCTCCGAATCGGTGTCCGAAGGGCACCCCGATAAAGTAGCCGATCAGATATCGGATGCTTTGCTGGATGAGTTCCTGGCTTATGACAAGAACTCTAAAGTTGCTTGCGAAACCCTTGTTACAACCGGACAGGTTGTCTTGGCTGGAGAAGTAAAATCAAGTGCTTACGTGGATGTACAGGATGTAGCCCGTAACGTGATCGAAAAAATTGGTTATACGAAAAGCGAATACCAGTTTGAAGCAAAATCGTGTGGCGTGTTCTCTTCTATCCATGAACAGAGTGGCGACATTAACCGCGGTGTCGAGCGCGAGGATCCTTATAATCAAGGAGCAGGCGACCAAGGTATGATGTTCGGTTATGCTACTAACGAAACAGAAAACTACATGCCTCTGGCATTAGATCTTTCACACAGTTTGTTGTGGGAGCTTGCCGAGATACGCAAGAATGAAAACGACCTGATGCCCTACCTCCGTCCGGATGCGAAGAGTCAGGTGACGATTGAATATGATGACAACGGAAAACCGTTGCGCATCGATACGATTGTTGTTTCTACACAACATGATGAATTTATCACAGCAAAAGGTATCACACAGGAAGAAGCGGATCTGGCTATGCAGAAAAAGATCGCTGAAGATGTGAAGAGCATACTGATCCCACGTGTAAAGGCTCAGTATCCGGCTCATGTTCAAGCTTTGTTCAATGATGATATCATCTATCATGTGAATCCGACCGGAAAGTTCGTGATCGGTGGCCCTCACGGCGATACCGGTCTGACAGGCCGTAAGATCATTGTTGATACATACGGTGGTAAAGGTGCTCACGGTGGTGGCGCATTTTCCGGAAAAGATCCTTCGAAGGTAGACCGTTCTGCCGCTTATGCCGCTCGTCATATTGCGAAGAATCTGGTTGCCGCCGGTGTGGCTGATGAAATGCTGGTACAGGTGTCTTATGCAATCGGTGTTGCTAAACCGATGAATATCTTCGTCAATACATTCGGTCGTGCCAATGTGGAAATGACAGATGGAGAGATCGCAGAAAAGATCTGGAACCTGTTCGACATGCGTCCGAAAGCAATCGAAGAACGTCTGAAACTGCGTAACCCGATCTATTTGGAGACTGCATCTTACGGCCATATGGGACGTAAACCGCAGGTTGTGACGAAAAAGTTTACCTCTCGTTACAATCCGGAACCGACCATCTGCGAAGTAGAGTTATTTACTTGGGAAAAGCTGGATTACGTCGATAAGGTAAAAGAGGCATTCGGGCTTTAATGTAGGCTGTTTGTACAAACTTATATTGGCTCCCGTCTGAAAAAATCGGTTCTTGTTCCGTTTTTTTTCAGAGAGGAGCTATTTTTATTTTAAATTATGTATATTTGACGCTTGTAATTATCTAAAATTAAAATTTATGCGTAAAACGATTCAGTTTCTTCAGTTAGCCTTTATTCTCCTTTTGGCTACTGCATGTGCAGAGACTTCCCCGTTTAAATACGAGTCGGTCCCGAACGATCCTCTGAAAGCCCGTATCTATACTCTGGATAACGGCTTGAAGGTGTATATGACTGTGAATAAAGAGACCCCGCGTATTCAAACGTATATTGCCGTTCGCGTGGGAGGTAAAAACGATCCCGCCGAAACGACTGGTCTGGCACACTATTTTGAACACTTGATGTTTAAAGGGACTCAGCAGTTCGGCACGCAGAATTACGAACAGGAAAAACCGATGCTCGATCAGATCGAACAGCTTTTTGAAGTGTATCGTAAGACTACCGATGAGGCAGAACGCCAGGCTATTTATCATCAGATCGACAGTGTTTCCTATGAGGCTTCGAAGTTGGCAATTCCAAACGAATATGATAAATTGATGTCTGCTATCGGTGCAACCGGAACAAATGCGTATACCGGTTTTGACCAGACGGTCTATGTGGAAGATATCCCTTCCAACCAGATTGACAACTGGGCCAAGATACAGGCAGACCGTTTCGAAAACAATGTAATCCGTGGTTTCCATACGGAGCTTGAGACTGTGTATGAAGAAAAGAATATGTCTCTTACCAGTGATGGCCGTAAAGTGTATGAAGCTGTTCTGACCGCTCTTTTCCCTGATCATCCTTATGGAACGCAGACTGTTCTCGGGACACAGGAAAACCTGAAAAACCCGTCTATCACGAATATCAAGAACTACCATAAAACTTGGTATGTTCCTAATAATATGGCAATCTGTCTGTCCGGTGATTTTGATCCGGATCAGATGATCGAGACAATCAATAAATATTTCGGTCACTTGAAACCGAACCCCAATCTGCCGAAGTTGCCGGTAACACATGAATCTCCGATTAAAGCACCGATTGTAAAGGAAGTGTTGGGTGTCGATGCCGAAAATGTGACAATCGGTTGGCGTTTCCCGGGAGCTGCTTCTCCTGACCAGGATTTGCTGAATCTGACTGGTGAAATTATCAATAATGGTAAAGCCGGTTTGTTGGATGTCGACTTGGTTCAACAACAGAAAGTGTTAAGCTGCTATGCCGGAACATACGGAATGTCAGATTACAATGCTCTTGTTATTAACGGTCGCCCGAAACAGGGTCAGACATTGGATGAAGTGAAAGATCTTTTTCTGGCTGAAATCGATAAATTGAAGAAAGGCGAGTTCGATGAAGGTTTACTGGAGGCAGCTATCAATAACTATAAACTGATGCAAATGTACCGGATGGATCGTAACGACGGCCGTGCCGATATGTTTGTCTCTTCTTTCATCGACGGTGTCGATTGGAAAGATGAAGTCGCTTCGTTGGATCGTATGAGCAAAGTGACAAAGCAGCAGATCGTCGATTTTGCCAACAAGTATTTCGGTGACAACTATGCACTCATCTATAAGAAGCAAGGTAAAGATCCGAACGAAAAAAAGATCGACAAACCTAAAATCACCCCGATCGTGATGAACCGTGACAGCTCAAGTATGTTCCTGAAAGAAATACAGGCTTCAAAAGTGGCTCCTATCGAACCGGTATTCCTGGACTATAGTAAGGATTTGCAAAAACTGACTGCCAAATCCAATATTCCGGTATTGTACAAGGAGAATACTTCCAACGATCTTTTCTCTCTGATGTATGTATTCGATATGGGTACGAATAATGATAAGGCAATGGGTACCGCTTTCGAATATATGAAGTATTTGGGCACATCTAAAATGAGCTTGAAGGAAATCAATGAGGAGTTCTACAAACTGGCATGTTACTTTAATGTATTCCCCGGTTCGGATCGCACGTATGTGATGCTGGAAGGTTTGAAAGAGAATATGCCGAAAGCAATGGCTCTGTTTGAAGAAATCCTGGCCGATGCACAGGTCAACAAAGAGGCTTATGAAAACCTTGCTGGCGATATCCTGAAAAAACGGACTGATGCCAAATTGAATCAGGGACAGAATTTCAACAAACTGATCCAGTATGCTATCTGGGGACCGAAATCTCCTGCAACAAATGTACTGACAACTGCTGAATTGCAGCAGATGGACCCTCAGGAACTGGTTGACCGTATTCATAAGATCAATTCATTCGATCATAAGATATTGTATTATGGTCCGGAAAAACCGCAGGCTGTTCTGGATATCATCAAACAATATCATAATGTACCTGACCAGTTGCAACCGGTTCCGGCAGCAATTGAGTTCAGCCAGCAGGAAACTCCTGAGAATAAAGTTTTGCTTGCCCAGTATGATGCAAAGCAGATTTATTTCTCTGCAGTCTCTAACCGGGGTGAAAAGTTCGATCCGGCTATCCAGCCTACATTGAATATGTATAATGAATACTTTGGTGGTGGCATGAACGCGATCGTATTCCAGGAAATGCGTGAATCGCGTGGTTTGGCTTATTCCGCAGGGGCTTTCCTGATTACTCCGTCCAAACTGAAATATCCGTATGTATACCGTACGTTTATTGCGACTCAGAATGATAAGATGATTGATGCTATGAAAGCATTCGATGAAATTATCAATAATATGCCGGAATCAGAAAAAGCGTTCAACTTGGCTAAAGACGCTCTCATCACCCGTTTACGTACGGAACGTATTACCAAATCAGACGTTCTCTGGTCTTATCTGAATGCTCAGGACTTAGGTCTGAATACCGACAGTCGTAAAGAATTGTTCGAAAAGGCCCAAACAATGACATTGCCTGAGATCAAGTCGTTCCAGGAAAAATGGGTAAAAGGACGTACTTATATCTATTGTGTATTAGGCGATGAAAAGGATCTTGATCTGAAAGGCTTGTCACAATATGGTCCGATCCAGAAGCTGACACAGGAAGAGTTGTTTGGATATTGATTGTCGTAATCTCTTATGGAGGATAATCTCCTCTGAATAATAGTACCCAAGTATATAGTTTATTGTATATACTTGGGTAAATTTGTCTAATGCAAATTTATAAAAAAACGACATAAAATGAGAGTCAATGAAGATTTACTGAAACGCTTGAAGGTTGGCGACGAAAAAGCTTTTGAGGATTTGTATTGGACTTATAGTCCTCAGGTGTATAACTTCATCAACTCTTTATTGTTTGATAAATCTCTTGCAGAAGATTTGACACAGAATGTCTTTCTGAAAATTTGGGAAAAGCATGAGCAGATAGAACCTGGGTTAGGGATCACGGCTTACCTGTTTACGATTGCCCGGCATTTTGTTTTTAAGGAGACGGAATTCCGTCTGTCTCAACATGCAACGTTGCATGTTGAGAGTATTGATCTAAGTGATAATTCAAAAGAAGAACAACAACATGAAGCGAATTCCCTTCTTGAATATATTGACCATTTAATTGAGAATCTCCCTCCCTCCCGAAGAGAAATATTTCGTTTAAGCCGCCTTGAGCAACTATCAAATAAAGAAATTGCCCATAAATTATCCATTTCAGAAAAAACGGTAGAGACACAACTTTATCGCTCTTTTCAATATTTACGTTCCAAACTACCTCCCGATAAGAGATGGATACTCCTTTTTTGCTATTTGGTTAATCAGTGTTAAATTTAAATGCCTTTGTAAGTGATTTTTCCTTATGAAGGATATACAATATAGAGGATGGAAAGAAAAAATATATACATCGAACTGCTGGATCGTTTTATGCGTGGTGAACTTCCGGCTGAGGAGGAACATGAGTTATGGACATGGTTCAAACAACCTGGAGCTCGTGAGTTATTGTTTCAACATTATCGCCAGTCTTGGACGGAAGCGGAGGGAAAGGAACTTCCGGTTGGAATTCAGAATCGGATGTTCCGGAATATTCAGAGCCGGATACATACAGAAACAGGGAGGAAGGAAAAGCGAAAAACAGTTCGAAAGCTACAGTTTCGCCGGTGGTTGCCATATGCCGCAGCTGTTGTATTTCTTTTAGGCTTTATGACTTTTGTTCATCTATATTTGAACTTGGCTGATAAAACAGAAAATTATTCGTCACAGACCTATAAGGTTTTAGTTGATAAAGGACAACGGGCAAGCGTCATATTGCCGGATGGGACAAAAGTCTGGTTGAATTCTCATACGGAATTGACTTATAATGGTGATTATGGAAAAGGGAATCGTCAAGTCGTTTTGTCGGGAGAAGGTTATTTTGAGGTGGCAAAAGATTCTACTTCGCGATTTATAGTGAAAGCTGGAGAAATGGAGGTCGAGGCGTTGGGTACGACTTTCAATGTGAAAGCCTATCAGGAAGATAGAGAGTTGACGACAACTCTTTTTGAGGGAAAAGTTCGTACGTCAATAGGGAAAGATGAAGTCATTTTGAAACCTGATGAGAGTTTGAGTTTTGATAAGTCTTCGCGTAGAATGATTGTATCCGATGATCTTGCGGCTTATGCTCGGATGTGGAAGGATAATGAGCTTGTTTTTAAAGGAGTAACGATGGAGGAAGTAGCCGTAATGTTGGATCGCTTATATAATGTGAAAGTACGGTTTGCTTCTGAAAAGGTAAAGCGTTATCGTTTTTCCGGAGTTATTAAAAATAATAGTCTGGAAAACGTGATTGAATTGATTAGTCTTACGGCGCCGATTATGTACAAGAAAGTAGGTGGCGAGATTATTATAGAGGAGAGAAAATAATAAAATAGAATATTAATGTAAACAGAATGCCTATGGGAAAGGGAGTATAAAAACACAGGTGTATCTAATTAAGAATAGACACACCTGAGATCTATGCAATGTAATTTTGCCAATTTGAAATCATCGCTTCTCACCACTTGATTTCAGATACAAAGTTACCTGATTAATTGATTATTAATTAATGGAGAACTCTAAAAAAAATGAATACCTTAAAGAATTTATTACGGAAAGGAATCACAATTGGAAGTTTTTGCCTTGTTTCGGGTACGATACTTTCTGCACAGATATCCTTATCCATGCAAAACAAATCCACTCGCGAGGTGATTCGCGAAATTGAAAAAGTAAGTGATTATCGATTTTTTTATAATGACAATCTATCCGGTCTGAATACAAGAATTTCAGTTTCAGCTCAGGGAGAAAATATCCGGGATGTGTTGGAACAGATAAAGAAACAGGCACAGATCACTTATATAATTAAAGAAAACAATCAAATTGTACTATCTGCTCCCGGTTATGTATCTGCGTCGACTCAACAAAATACCCGGAAGATTACCGGTATTATTAAGGACCAAAGCGGTGAACCGGTAATTGGGGCAAATATTGTTGAGAAGGGAACAGCAAATGGAACGATTACGGATATCGATGGACAATATTCGCTGGAAGTGGGGTCGAACAGTATTTTGGTAGTTTCCTATATCGGATATATTACTCAGGAAATTCCAGTGGGAAAGAACAATACATTGGATGTATTATTGAAGGAAGATACGGAAACATTGGACGAAGTCATTGTTATCGGTTATGGAACGACAAAAAGAAAAGATTTCACCGGTTCTGTCAGTTCTGTTAAATTAGAGAATTCTCCGATTGCCCTGTCTCCGAATTTGAATGCATTGGAATCTCTGAAAGGTAATGTCTCAGGTTTGGATATCGGAGCGACTAATTCTGCTGGTGGAGAGCCAAGCATGCAGATGCGTGGACAAAAATCTATTTCCGGGTCCAATGATCCGCTGATCGTGGTGGATGGAGTTATTTTTATGGGTAGCATTAATGATATAAACCCGAATGATATTGCTTCTTATGATGTATTGAAAGATGCGACATCTGCAGCAGCCTATGGTTCCCGTTCTGCAAATGGCGTGATTATTATAACGACTAAAAGAGGAAAAACCGGAAAGCCTGTTGTCACTTTTAATGCTACAGGTAGTATGCAGACTTGGCAGAATAAGCCGGAATTGATGAAGGGAGAGCAATGGCTTGAATCTGTAATGGCGCGAAATAATAGTTCGGATTTAAGTTGGTTAAAGCCTCAGGAATTGGCAAATATGGAAGCTGGTAGGGAGATAAATTGGTTAGACGCGTCAACTCGTACAGGTTGGGTACAGGACTACCAAGTATCGGTTTCCGGAGCTGGAGAGAAAATGAATTACTATTTGTCTGCGGCCTATTCGGATAATCAGGGTGTAGTTATTGGGGATGATTATAATAGAATAACAGCTTTGGCGAAAATCAATACGGATATAACAAGCTGGTTACAGATAGGAGTAGATGCTGCATTTACGAAGTCTGATTATTCGGGTGTGGGAGCTAATATTGGCGAGGCTACGCAAACATCTCCTTACGGTGTGATGTATAGAAATGGGTCGGAAAAATTGTTGGAAAAATTCCCATATACACAGTCGAGTGTAAATGCCTTATGGAATACTGACAAGAGTGTTCGTGATAATAAGGATATACGAAACAATTTCCGTGCAAATGCTTATGCCGTTGTCAAACTCCCTTGGGTTGAAGGTTTGAGCTATCGTTTTAATTATGCCGGAAACTTAAGTAAAAACCAGTCTGGAGATTTTTATTATGAAGGGTATTTTGTTAAAGAAGGTGCTTATGATGATGAAACCCGTTATTCTCCGGCTACGCTCCAAAGTTTGTTAGCAAGCGCCAATGGGAAAATTAATAATAATACGACAGACAGTTGGGTGATCGATAATATTCTGAATTATAAAAATACATTTGGAAAACATTCAATTGATTTGACTGCCGTTGCTACGCGTGATAGGAAAAAATACGAGATGATAGAAACGACCGGTTCGAACTTTGCTGCAAATGGTAATACTACTTTGGGTATAAATGGTTTGCACAAAGCTACAGTTCAGAAAGTCAATATGGATAATAACCAGCGTTCCAATATTGGATATTTGGGCCGTGCATCTTATTCATATGATGATCGTTACTTCTTTACCGGTTCTTATCGTCGTGATGGAGCTTCTGTTTTTGGGGTTAATCAAAAGTGGGGAGATTTCTTTGCATTTGGTGGAGCCTGGAGATTGAGCAGTGAAAAGTTTATGTCTTCAATTTCGTATTTGGATGATTTGAAGTTGAAGGTATCCTGGGGTAAGAACGGTAATCAGGGGTTGGACCCTTATGGAACATTGTCAACCATCAACAATGGCGCTTCCGGCGGTGTCCGCTATGAATTTGGGGGCAGTGATATTATCTATGGATTGAATCAGAAAGCACTTGGCAATGCTGATTTAGGTTGGGAAACGACAGAATCTTGGAATACAGGCTTTGAATCTGCTTGGTTAGGTAGCCGCTTGTTTGTAGATCTGGATCTTTATTTTTCTAAAACAACAGATCAGATATTTACGAGAGATATCCCTGTTATGACAGGTTTTAAAAATATGAAGTCTTCTATGGGGCAAGTTAATAACAGAGGGGTGGAATTGACAATTCGTTCCGTGAATATCAATACACAGGATTGGTATTGGACGACGAACTTGACATTTTGGCTGAACCGTAATAAATTGGTCCATCTGTATGGTGAAGATTTGAATGGCGATGGCAAAGAGGATGATGATATCTCGAACTCTCGTTTTATAGGGAAGCCTTTGGGAGCCATCTATGGTTATCAACAAGATGGTATAGTCCAAGAGACCGATATCGAATATATGAAAGCGAATGGAGCGACTCCGGGTATTCCTAAATATAAAGATATGGACAATGATGGAGTGATTACTTCTGCAGACCGTGTTATTTTGGGATATTCTACGCCTAACTTCAAGTTGAATATGAGTAACACGATTACATACAAAAATTGGGATTTATATTTTATGCTGACCGGTACATTTGGTGGCGGTGGATATTATCAAAAGTCTAATAAAGGTGCTTATTTGACTAATGGTTCCGGTAGGTTCAATACCAATGGTATCTATATACCTTGGTGGACTCCTGAGAATAAGAGCAATGAATATCCTGCAGCAACATTTAATGATGATGGCGGACGTTTCTTAGGTTTGCAGAACCGGGCATTCGTTCGTTTGCAGGATGTGACTTTGTCATATACATTCCGTGAACCTTGGGTACAAAAAGTAAATATCCAAAATTTGAAAGTATTCTTTACGGCGAAAAACTTATTTACGATAACCAAATGGCAGGGAGGAGATCCTGAGGTTGGTGTTACCGTTAGCGAAAATACTTATCCTGTATTAACATCTTTTTCTTTGGGTGCAAATATCAGTTTCTAACAGATAAAATATACAGAAATGAAAAATGTATTAAAATATAGTGTTTGTGGCTTGTTGAGTGCTTGTTTACTTGGCAGCTGTAATGATTCCAAGTTTTTGGAAGAAGATCCTGAAACATTTTATACGATAGATAATGTCTTCTCTACTTCTGAACAGGTTGATCAGGTGTTGATAGGCTGCTATTCCCATATACGTGTTATGATGTGTATGACTGAAGAGAGCAATACAGCCTTTGTCTTTCGTGGAGGAAATGGAACGGATATGTTTGACGTGGCTACTATCCGTCGTAGTAACCGTTTCAATGATTATAGTATATTGAATTCGACTACGGAAGTTTTTAATTTGCTGCGTAAACGTGCACAATGTGACTATCTGGTGAAAGCTTCGGATGTGAATGTCGACTTGATACTGGACGAACGTGCTCGTGAACTGGTGTATGAAGAATGCCGTTGGAACACCCTGTTGCGTATGGGGGGAACTGTTGCCGTGGATCGGATTAAGAAATACGCTTACTGGGATGATCCGAGGACGACATTGACCAAAAATTTCAATTTATGGCCGATTCCTCAGGTTGTTATCGATACGAATAAGGATGTTGTAATGGAACAAAATCCTGGTTGGAATTAATAGGTTAGCATAGTGATTTTTACTAAGACCCGCTAAAATTTTATGAATCGAACCATGAATAAAATTTTAGCGGGTTTGATTATTAAAATAGATAATAGATGTGAGTGATGAGTTGGAAAACAATATGTTGGGAAGTGATATTACTTGGCTTTCTTTTTAGCTGTACGGGTTCGGACAAGGAGCCTGAGAATAGAAAATTACAAATTGACTATGACTATTTGAAAAGCAATTTCCAGCAACCGGATAAAGCCTATGGTGTTAATTGTTGGTGGTGGTGGTTGAATGGAAATGTGACAAAAGATGCGATCACAAAAGATTTGGAAGCGATGAAGTCCCGGAACTTCCAAGGAGCTATGATCTTTGATGCCGGTGGACATAATCAGCGGGGGAATAAAGACATCCCTGCCGGGCCACTTTTTGGAAGTGAAGAGTGGACGGATCTTTTTGTCTTTGCTTTGGATGAGGCCAAACGTTTAGGATTGGAAATCGGTTTCAATATCCAAAGTGGGTGGAACTTGGGTGGACCATGTGTCACTCCGCAGTATGCAGCCAAGCAACTCACTTATTCCGAACAAAAGGTGACAGGAGGAAAAACGCTCCATTTGCAATTGGCGGAACCAGAAGTCCATAAAGGGTTTTACAAGGATATTGTCGTCCTTGCTTTTTCATCGAATAAAGAAAATGAAACAGATGAACCGGTCAGTAATCTGGATTTGAAGTTAGGTTTTCACGAACTGGGAGGCTCTGCTCCCGATTGCCGTTTTTTATTGGAGAATAATGCGCGTGGCAGAGAAAAGAAACCGGATAAAACGATATATCTTGTTGATATGGCCCGAATAGTCGACCTTACAGGACAGATGGATGAAAAGGGCTTGCTTAGTTGGGATGCTCCTGAAGGCGACTGGAATATTATGCGTATCGGTTATACTTGTACCCAGTCCGAAGTTTCGACTTCCAGCAGGGATTGGCAAGGCAATGTCTTGGATTACATGGATCGGAGTGCATTCGATTATTATTGGAATACAATCGTCAAGCCGATTCTTCAGGCGGCAGGTGAAAAGCATGTGGGATCGACATTGAAGTTTATGGAGACGGATAGCTGGGAGTGCGGGGGAATGAACTGGACGGATGCTTTTGCCGATGAATTCCGTTCATATTGCGGATACGATTTGAAACAATATTTGCCTCTTATTGCCGGCCACGTCGTGAATAATATCGACACTTCAAATGCTTTTCTGGCTGACTTCCGCAAGACGATAGCACATCTGGTCGCCACGAATCATTATGCCCGCTTTGCCGAACATGCTCACCAGCATAATATGGGAATTCAACCGGAGTCAGCAGGACCTCATGCCGGACCGTTGGATGGTATGAAGAATTATGGTTTCAGTGACATTGTGATGAGCGAGTTCTGGTCGCCTTCTCCGCACCGTCCGCGACCGCAGGACCGTTTCTTTATCAAGCAAGCCTCTTCCGCTGCCCATATTTACGGAAAGAAGATTGTGGGAGCCGAGTCTTTCACGACAATCGGTCCGCATTGGAACGATGAACTGTGGCACGACCAGAAGTCGGCATTCGACCATGAAATATGCGCTGGCCTGAACCGGGTGTATTTCCACACCTTTACTTGTTCACCTGCGGAGCAGGGAATACCGGGACAGGAATATTTTGCGGGTACACATGTGAACCCGCGTGTTACCTGGTGGAGTAAATCGGCCCCTTTCATCGATTATATGCATCGTGTACAGATGTTGGCACAGGAAGGAACATTTGTTGCTGATGTCCTTTATTATTATGGCGATCACGTCCCGAATGTCTATCCCTTTAAACATTCGGATATGCCTGGTGCGATGTTCGGTTTTGATTACGATGTGACGGATGAAAACATTTTGATGAAATTAGGGGTCGAAGATGGAGATATTGTTGTTCCGGGGGGTAGGAGATATAAAGTGTTGGTTCTACCGGATCACCGGGTATTGTCGTTACCTGTATTGAAGAAATTGGAAATGCTGGTAAAAGAAGGAGCTTCAGTTCTCGGCCCGAAACCACAGAAAGCCGTATCGCTGTCCGGAGGAGAGAAGGGGGTTGCTGAATTTAAAGAATTGGCAGACCTACTTTGGGGAACGACAACCGGAACAACCGGGCAGAATCAATATGGCAAGGGTATTGTCTCTTGGGGAATAAGTGCCAGGGAATATCTGCTTTCACGGAACCAACCGGTTGATTTTGCAGTCGAAGGCAATGATAGCAAGACGGATTTTGATTACATCCATTATATAATCGATGATGCTCATGTTTATTTTGTCAGCAATCAGACAGCGGAACGGCAAAAGGTCAACGTACGTTTTCGCGTATCGGGACTACAGCCGGAGTTATGGGATGCTCTTACCGGAGAGATACGGGACGCAGGGGCTTTTACCCAGAAAGATGAAAAGACGATCGTTCCCTTGACGTTGGAACCTTACGGTTCTATGTGTGTGGTGTTCCATAAGGAGATTGCTCGTAACAAGCAAGGTGCGAAAACCGGTAATGATCCTGATTATGAAATTTTGCAAGTGTTGGATGGTGCCTGGACAGTCAATTTTGATCCGAAATGGGGAGGGCCGTCATCTGTTGTATTCCCGGAATTGATAGATTGGACGACGCATCCGGATAAAGGAATCAAATATTATTCAGGAACGGCAGTCTATAATAAGAAATTTACTGCTAATTTTGAAAAGAATCCGACAAATCGGTATTATCTGCAACTCGAAAATGTAAAGGATGTCGGGATTGCCTCTGTTCGTATTAACGGGAAAGACAAGGGAGTTGTCTGGACAAAGCCTTTCCGTGTGGATATAACAGACGGTTTGAAGGAAGGAGAAAACGATGTGATTGTAGAAGTGACCAATTCCTGGTTTAACCGGGTTGCAGGTGATGAGATGGCTGTGGCCCCAACCAAGTATACACAAACGAATGTCGTTTTGGGAAATGACTTTAGAGGAAATGCAATATCCGAGATAACGTTGGAACCTTCCGGTCTGTTGGGACCAGTAACGATACAGGTTGCGGTGGAACAGAAGTAGGAAAATTGAATACCAATGATATAATATCTTCAAAAATGAAGTAGGAATATGAATATAAAAAGACTGATTATAATTACTTCCCTGTTTGCCTGCTGTTGTGCGGGAATGGCAGGAAGTAACAAGATAGACCGGAAAGCACTTGTCATGCGCCATAATGTGATGCAGACGCAGATTGACAAATATTCTCCACTTTCCGTCGGGAACGGATGCTTCTGTTATACAGCTGATATAACGGGGATGCAAACCTTTCCTGAATTGTACCGGGAAGGGATCCCTTTATCGACGATGTCGGAGTGGGGCTGGCATAGTTTTCCGAATACAGAAAACTATCAGTTGTCTGATGTTTTCAAATATGTGGATGCTTACGACAGGAAGATCCCTTATCCGATCGGTTCTTCTCCCGGTCATGAATATCTTCGTGCCAATCCACATCAAACGGGATTGGCACTGATCGGTTTGCTGAAGGCGGAAGGAAAGACGCTTTCGGAGGATGAGTTGAGCGAACCTCGTCAACAGTTGAATGTTTGGGAAGGAACGTTGGAAAGCCGTTTTAAACTGTCCGGCTCTCCTGTAGAAATCACGACGCTTTGTCATCCGGATAAGGATGAATTAGCCTATCGCTTGCAATCTCCTCTCTTTTCCGAGAAGAAGTTGGGGGTACGGATATGTTTCCCTTTTCCCAGTGTCGCATTTGGCAAGGAACCGGCTGTCTGGGATGTCGAAGACGGCCATCGGTCTTGGATTATCCGAAGTGGTGAGAATGATTGGGTCATTAAACATCAGACGGATGGTTTTGTCTATTGTTGTCGTATACGGACGTCCGTGAAGGCTGCTTTGAGAGAAACTTCACGACATAGCTATTTTTTGGAATTACTTTCCGATAAAGATGAGTTTATGCTGTTGGTTGATTTTTCTACAGATGAGAACACGTTGGATACCTCTGATGATTATGCCTCTGCTGTCCGGGCAAACAAACAGGCGTGGGAAACTTTCTGGATGAGCGGCGGTGTTGTCGATCTGTCGGAGAGCAAAGACCATCGTTGGAAGGAGTTGGAGCGCCGGATCATTTTGTCTCAGTATTTGACCGCTATCCAGTCCCGGCAACAGTATCCGCCTCAGGAGACGGGTTTGACTTGCAATAGCTGGTATGGAAAATTCCATCTGGAGATGCATTGGTGGCATTCTGTTCATTTTGCTTTGTGGGGTCGGTCCGCCTACTTGTCGAATACCTTAGACTGGTACGATGATATTTTAGAAGTGGCAAAATCGTATGCGGCCACGCAAGGATATAAAGGAGTCCGTTGGCCGAAGATGATCGGACCTGGCGGTGTGGAGGCTCCTTCCGGTGTCGGCCCTTTATTGGTCTGGCAGCAGCCACATCCGATTTTCTATGCGGAATTGCTTTATCGGGAAAATCCGACACAGGAGACATTGAACCGGTTTGGCAACTTGATAGATGAGACAGCTGAGTTTATGTACGATTATGCTCATTGGGATGCCTCTCGGAAATGTTACGTTTTAGGTCCCCCGATAATCTCCGCCCGTGAAGGAAACAGTGGAACATTCCGGGAAAATATCAATCCTGCTTTCGAACTGGCATATTGGAGCTGGGGATTGAAAAAGGCTAATGATTGGAGAGAGAGGATGGGACGGAAACGGAATGCTGATTGGGATCGGATGGCAGATCAGATGGCTCCTTGGCCCGTTGTCAATGGGATTTATGTTGAGGCTGAATCTGTATTAGAGAAAGACGGGGGACATCCGACTCAATTGGCCGCTTATGGTTTCCTTCCTGCATCGGCCTATTTGGATAAGGAGGTTATGCGTAAAACGTTGCGTCATGTTCTGGACAATTGGGACTGGACTGAAACCTGGGGATGGGATTACCCTTTGATAGCGATGACTGCAATCCGGTTGGATGAGCCGGAGTGGGCGTTGGAAGCTTTGTTGAAGAATGTTCAGAAAAATACTTACCTGCCTAATGGACACAATTTCCAAAATGAAGGACTTCCGCTTTATTTACCGGGAAATGGTGGCCTGCTAACTGTTGTCGCAATGATGTGTGCTGGTTGGGACGGTTGTCAGGAAGAGAATCCCGGATTCCCTAAAAACGGACAGTGGAATGTGAGGTGGGAAGGCTTGAAACCTACATTTTGAGGGTATAGATAAAAATAGGCATCAGTAACTAATCCGATGCCTATCCCTTTCTGATCCGATGCCCATAGTTTTTCCTTCCGATGGGCATCGGATATTTTTTTACTTTGCTTTTAGTTCTTCTTCTTTCAGCTCTTCTTCCTCGACCTCTTTCACCTTACGGAACAGATCGGAGGCGAAGATAAAGTCGTTCAATGCCTTGTTTTTGGATGTAATGACCTCTCTGCTGTTGCCTTGCCATTCTTTTACACCTTCTTTGATGAAGATAATGTTTTCACCGATATTCATGACGGAGTTCATATCATGTGTGTTGATGATAGTTGTCATTTTGTATTCGGCGGTGATATCGTGGATCAGATCGTCGATAATCAGCGAAGTCTTGGGGTCCAGGCCGGAGTTCGGTTCGTCACAGAACAGATATTTTGGGTTCAAGGCGATCGCCCGGGCAATGGCTGCACGTTTCATCATACCGCCGCTGATCTCGGACGGATAGAGATGGCCGGCTTCCGACAGATTGACACGATCCAAGCAGAACTGGGCACGCTTCAAGCGATCTTTGTAAGTATCGTTTGAGAACATATCCAGCGGGAACATGACATTTTCCAACACCGTCATGCTGTCGAACAGAGCCGATCCCTGGAAAAGCATGCCCATTTCACGACGCAACATGTTCAGTTCATGCTTGCCCATCGAGGTCAGATCACGTCCGTCGTACAGGATTTCTCCGGAGTCAGGGCGCATCAGTCCGATAATATTTTTAATAAGTACCGTCTTGCCGGAACCGCTTCGCCCGATAATCAGGTTTGTTTTTCCCGTTTCGAAGACAGCACTGATATCATTGAGGACAACCCGTCCTTCAAAGGACTTGGTGATATGTTTTACTTCTACCATTTTTTATGTCAGCATTAAGTTGGTTAAGATCACGTCGGCCAGCAGAATCATGATACTGCTCATGACAACTGCGTTCGTACTGGCTTTACCTACTTCCAATGCACCGCCTTTTACATTGTAACCGAAATAGGCGGCTATGGATGAAATAATAAACGCATACACAACGGATTTAATGATGGAATACCAGATGTAGAACTCATTGAAGTAGAATTGTAAGCCGTATTCGAAAGAAGCGGGTGTCATACCTGTTCCTGTGGAATGGCTGGCTGCGATACCTCCTAAAATACCAGTGAACATACTGAAGATAACCAATACCGGAATGAAAGTCATCATACCGACCATCTTCGGAAGGATCAGGAAGTTGGCAGAGTTAACTCCCATGATTTCCATTGCGTCGATCTGTTCCGTCACACGCATGGTTCCGATCTCGGAAGCAATGTTGCTACCAACTTTACCCGCCAAAATCAATGACATGATGGAAGAAGAGAATTCCAGCAGGATAATTTCACGTGTCGTGTATCCGATCGTGAATTTAGGGATAAGAGGAGAACTGATGTTCAGCGAAATCTGGATAGCGATAACCGTACCGATAAAAATGGAAATGATAATGACAATCCAGAGCGAATCGACCCCTAATTTGTATATTTCTTTTATCAGCTGCTTGAAGAACATGCTCCACCGGTTTGGAACGGAGATGCATTTCGCCATCAACATGACATATTCACCTACTTGATGTAATGCTTTATTCATTATTTATATGTTTCTATTCGATTACAGTCTGCAAATATAACGCAAATCTGGGAACAACTGTTCATTATCTCTGTTGTTTGTGTTGTATAGAAAGAATTAATTCCGTTTCTTTGTGGCAAAGATTTTGGGATATGACAGACGAACAACAAATGGTGCTTCGTACGGAAGACCTCGTTAAGAAATATAAGACGCGTACCGTTGTGAATCATGTTTCGATTAATGTGAAGCAAGGGGAGATCGTGGGATTGTTGGGGCCTAACGGAGCCGGGAAAACGACCACCTTCTATATGACGGTAGGATTGGTGACTCCTAATGAAGGAAAGATATTTTTGAACGATATGGAGATCACGAAGTTCCCTGTATATAAACGTGCTCGTAACGGTATCGGTTATCTGGCCCAGGAAGCGTCTATTTTCCGTAAAATGACGGTGGAGGATAATATTCGTTCCGTATTGGAAATGACAGAGACGACTCCCGAATACCAGAAAGAAAAACTGGAAAGCCTGATTGCTGAGTTCGGGTTGAACAAGGTGCGGAAGAATTTAGGTGACCAGTTGTCCGGAGGTGAACGACGGCGTGCCGAGATCGCCCGCTGTCTGGCTATTGATCCTAAATTTATCATGCTTGATGAACCGTTTGCCGGGGTAGACCCGATCGCCGTACAAGATATCCAGAGTATTGTCGCGAAGTTGAAACATAAGAATATCGGGATTCTGATTACGGACCATAACGTGTACGAGACGTTGAGTATCTGTGACCGTGCCTATTTGCTGTTCGAAGGAAAAGTGCTTTTCCAGGGAACAGCCGAGCAGTTGGCTGAGAATGAAATTGTACGTGAAAAATATTTGGGTAAAGATTTTGTTCTCCGTAAAAAAGACTTTTAAGAATTAGAAAGTGTTTTGATTTTTTCGCCTCAAAGCATAGGCGAAAACAGCGGCAAAATAATAAAGCAGGCTGTTTGTGAAAAATCAAAACTGTTTCTTAATGATAGACGATCTGATAATTTTCAATTTCTGACAGCAACGGACAAAGAAAAATAGCGCAACGATCGCCACGATTGTGTAGGGTAACAGATTCTGTGTGGAGATATCCCCGGTAATGAATTCGTTATCTTTTAAACTGGCATCCGACATGCTGATGACCGCGAATGCATTATTCACGAAGTGAGCAAATACCGGTATCCAGATATTTCGGGTCCAATAAAGCAAATATCCGAAATAAGCCCCTAGCAGCATACGCGGAAGGAAGCCGAAAAACTGCATGTGAAAGGCACTGAAAAGGATGGCCGCACTCCAGATAATGATATGATGGTTGCGTGTCCATTTCCCGATTACCCGTTGCAAAGCGCCCCTGAAAAGAAATTCTTCCGTAACGCCGGCAGTTACCGCGATAACGATCAGGTTAAAAAACAAAGTTATGATCCCTTCTCCGGCCAGCAATTTCAAGGTCAACTGTTCGGCTGTTTCCTCTTGCGCCCTCATCCAGTTTTCTATAGGTTCCATAAAAGATGGCAATTCCATCTGCTTATTCAGTATCCCGGCCAGGCTGATGGAAGGAGTGAGCAAAAATATACTGAGCAACGTGAGGAGCAATATGCGTCCTTTAGGCATTTTCCCGATCGACAGATATTCTTTTGGATGGCTGCTACATAGCCACGCAAGTGCCAATGCCGGAAAGAGAAATGTCCCGAGGGCTGAAATAAGTTGCAACAGGCGCATCATGTCCGGATACAGCGTAATATCGGCGTGTAAACCATAGATCATATAGAATAATCCCATTGCAATCAGCGATGAGAAAACTGCGCCTGCTAGAATCAGGAGAAGCAGGACGATCAATTGGAAGATGGCCGGTTTTCCGGCATATATACCTTTTAAGAACATATTTTTGAGCATAAAAAACTTCTGCTCAAAGATAAGCAGAAGTTTCTTATTTTTTCCCGGAAAAGTAATTATTTAGGACGAGCCTCTTTTACTACCATCTGGCGACCTTCATATTCAGCTTCATTCAACTCGGCGATCGCTTTCTTGGCTGCTTCATCGTCCGGCATTTCAACGAAACCAAAACCTTTTGATTTGCCTGTCTCACGGTCCTTGATGATCTTTACGGATTCAACCGTACCGTATTCTTCCATTACTTGTTTCAAATCATCTTCCCGAACACGATAGTTCAGGTTCCCAACATAAATGTTCATAAAAATAGAAAATTTAAAAAATAAAATTGTTACTTAATGAAAGTCGTAAACCGGAATTTCGTAACAGTGAGAGATATTCGACAAGTAACGAGTAAATGAAGAAATAAAAAACAATGTTAGGTACGTTCAAGGTTAATGCCCTTTCACATCGCAAAGGAATGCATTTATTTTAGATAAACAACATTTTAGCTTAAAAAAAATAATATGGCTCCTAAATACATCTCAAATCATGAGGCGAAAACAACGGCAAAATAACAAAGTAGGCTGTTTGTAAAAAATCAAAACAGTTTCTAAGCAAACAATTTGCGAGATTAAAAGAATAAGTCTAATTTTGCACCTTAAAATTCGAACAAGACTATTAATTAAATAAATCATTCAGAATGAACGTTTCGCTTAAAAACATCGATGCTACAAAAGGCATTGTGAAATTGGAAATAGTGAAAGCTGACTATGCAGACAAGGTTGAAAAGAGCCTTCGCAGCTTCCGTCAGAAAGCAGATGTACCGGGTTTCCGTAAAGGGATGGTCCCGATGGGTATGGTAAAGAAAATGTATGGTAAGCATGTATTGGTTGAAGAAATCAACAAATTGGTTTCTGAAAACCTGTATAACTATATCCGTGAAAACAAATTGAATATTTTGGGCGAACCGCTGCCTAACGAAACTGAACAGAAAGAAATCAACTTCGATACTCAGGAAGACTTCGAATTTTGTTTTGATGTTGCTCTGGCTCCGGAAATCAAGATCGAACTGTCTAAAAATGACAAGCTCCCTTATTTCCAGGTGAATATCGACGACGAAATGATCGGCAAACAAGTTGAGGCTTATCAGGCTAACTTCGGTGCATACGACCAAGTAGAGGATGTAGAAGAAAAAGATCTGGTGAAAGGTACAGTAGCCGAACTGGAAAACGGTTCTCCGAAAGAAGGCGGTATCGTTGTTGAAGAGGCTGTTTTGATGCCGATGTATATGAAGGATGAAGCTGAAAAAGCTAAATTCATCGGTGCAAAGAAAAACTCCGTGATAGTATTCAATCCTAATAAGGCATACGAAGGTGCAGAAGCAGAAATTGCTTCTTTCCTGAAAGTGGATAAAGATGCCGTTAGCGGTATCACGGGCGATTTCAGCTTTGAAATCACAGAGGTGACTCGTCATAAGAATGCAGAGCTGAACCAGGAATTGTTCGACAAAGTATTCGGCGAAGGTGTCGTTACCAGCGAAGAAGAATTCAAGAACAAGATCCGCGAAGCTTTGGCTGAGCAGTTCACTCCGCAGAGCGACTTCAAGTTCCTGGTTGATGCCCGCGACCTGCTGGTCCAGAAAGCCGGTGAACTTTCATTTGCTGAAGACTTGCTGAAACGTTGGTTGCTGGTTGCAAATGAAAAGAACACGAAAGAAAAGATCGACGAAGAATATCCTCGGATCATAGAAGATTTGAAATATCAGCTGATCAAAGAAAATCTGGTGAAGGAAAACGGATTGAAAGTTGAAGATGCTGACATCGAAGACTTTGCTAAACGTGTAGCTAAAGCACAGTTTGCCCAGTATGGAATGCTTTCCGTACCGGAAGACGTATTAGCTAACTATGCTAAAGACATTTTGAAAAACAAACAGACACTGCAGAATATCATCGACCGTGCGGTTGAAGAAAAACTGGCAGGCTGGTTGAAAGAACAGGTCGAACTGGACACCAAGGAAGTGACAGTCGACGAGTTCAACAAACTTTTTGAAGAATAAGACTACCTAAAAAAGTAGCTATTGCTGCTTTTTTAATCTAAAAAGGGCTTTCTCTCGAAAAAATATCTTACCGGACAGCAAATAAGTTGTTTCTTTCAGAAATTTATTTATAACTTTGTTATTCCGATAAGTAAGAGAGGAATCCCTTTTTTTATGACTTTTCGGTAACACAATAAGACTATAGATTATGGAAGATTTCAGAAAGTATGCAACGAAGCATTTAGGGATGAACAGTAACGCGCTGGACAGTTATATGAATATAACCAGCAGTTACATATCTCCGACGATTATCGAAGAGCGCCAATTGAACGTTGCTCAGATGGACGTTTTTTCACGGTTGATGATGGACCGTATCATTTTTTTAGGTACACAGGTTGACGATTATACGGCAAATGTAATCCAGGCGCAGTTGTTGTATCTGGATTCAAGCGATCCAGGTAAGGATATTTCAATTTATATCAATTCGCCGGGCGGTTCTGTTTATGCAGGATATGGTATTTATGACACGATGCAGTTTATCAGTAGCGATGTGTCGACTATCTGCACCGGTATGGCAGCATCTTTTGCTGCGGTACTGCTAGTTGCCGGAACGAAAGGTAAGCGTATGGCGTTGCCCCATTCTCGTGTGATGATTCACCAACCGTTAGGCGGTGCACAGGGACAGGCTTCGGATATCGAGATCACAGCCCGTGAAATCCTGAAAGTAAAGAAGGAACTCTACACAATCATATCGACTCATTCCGGTCAGCCTTATGAAAAGGTTGAACATGATAGTGACCGTGACTACTGGATGACGGCAGAGGAAGCTTTGACCTACGGTATGATCGACAAAGTTCTGGTTCGTAACAAATAATATTAATGCAAGGGGCTGCGGTAAAAGTCCCTTGTCTTCCGTGCCGGGCGCGGGAACAGGAACTTTTAACGTACTCTCTTTAAAAAAACAAATACGGAATGGCCAAAACAGGCGATAGCTGTACGTTTTGCGGGCGCGGTAGCCGGGACGTTAATATGTTGATTAACGGGATTTCCGGTGCTATTTGCGATGAATGTGCACAGCAAGCGTACGAAATAGTAAAAGAACAAATGCCTGGCAAGGGGAGTTCTTTCGGATTAAACCAGAAAGATCTGCCGAAGCCTGAGGATATTAAGGCTTTTCTGGATCAATATGTGATAGGGCAGGACGACGCGAAACGTTATCTGTCGGTTGCAGTGTATAATCATTACAAACGTTTGATCCAGAAAGTGACATCGGATGATGTCGAGATAGAGAAATCGAATATTATCATGGTGGGTGCTACGGGGACAGGCAAGACGCTGCTTGCCCGTACGATCGCCAAATTGCTTCATGTCCCGTTCGCTATTGTAGATGCGACGGTCCTGACAGAAGCCGGTTATGTGGGAGAGGATATAGAAAGCATTTTAACCCGTCTGTTGCAGGCTGCCGATTATGACGTCGAAGCTGCACAGCGTGGAATCGTATTTATCGATGAAATAGATAAGATTGCCCGTAAGAGCGACAATCCTTCCATTACCCGTGATGTAAGTGGTGAAGGTGTGCAGCAGGGCTTGCTGAAACTCCTGGAAGGTTCTATCGTGAACGTGCCTCCGCAGGGTGGGCGCAAGCATCCGGAACAAAAAATGATTGCCGTGGATACGAAGAATATCCTGTTTGTATGTGGTGGCGCTTTCGATGGAATAGAGAAGAAAATCGCCCAGCGTTTGAATACCCGTGTAGTAGGATACGCAGCAAACGAAAATACGGCGAAGGTAGATCGTAGCAATCTGCTGAAATACATTACGCCAACCGACCTGAAATCGTTCGGATTGATTCCGGAAATTATCGGACGTCTGCCTATCTTGACCTACTTGAACCCGTTGGATAGAAGCACGCTTCGTAATATACTGACGGAACCGAAGAACTCGATCATTAAGCAATACATCAAATTGTTTGCGATGGATGATATTAAACTGACATTTGACGAAGACGTGTTCGAATTTATTGTCGATAAGGCACTTGAGTTTAAGTTGGGAGCACGCGGCTTACGTTCCATTGTGGAGGCTGTGATGATGGATGCCATGTACAGTATGCCGTCCGCAAATAAAAAGAAACTCCATGTCACGTTGGAGTATGCGAAGGAAAAGTTTGAAAAATCGGACGTGAACCGTCTGCAGATGGCCTGACCGGCGGTTTTTAAAATATGAATAGTATGGCGAAGAAGGATAATTTGACAGAAGAGCTCAAAAAACATTTTGGTTTTGATACCTTTAAAGGAAATCAAAGAGCAATCATCGAAAATGTGCTGGCAGGAAATGATACTTTTGTATTGATGCCGACCGGAGGAGGAAAATCTTTGTGTTATCAACTGCCTTCTCTTATGATGCAGGGGACGGCCATTGTGATTTCTCCCTTGATAGCCTTGATGAAAAACCAGGTAGATGCCATGCGCAATTTCAGCGAAGAGGATGGGGTTGCTCATTTCATAAACTCTTCCTTGAACAAATCGGCTATCGACCAAGTAAAAGACGATATCCGCAGTGGCCGGACGAAGTTGCTCTATGTGGCTCCGGAGTCCTTGACCAAGGATGAAAATGTGGAGTTTTTGCGCCAAGTCAATATTTCGTTTTATGCAGTGGACGAAGCACATTGTATTTCCGAATGGGGACATGATTTCCGCCCGGAATACCGTCGTATCCGTCCGATCATAAACGAAATCGGTAAACGTCCGTTGATAGCCTTGACTGCGACAGCCACTCCGAAAGTGCAGCACGATATCCAGAAAAACCTGGGAATGATCGATGCTTCTGTCTTTAAATCCTCCTTCAACCGTTCTAATTTGTATTATGAGATTCGTCCGAAGACGGCGAATATCGACCGCGAGATCATCAAATATATCAAGTCCAATGAGGGGAAATCAGGTATTATCTATTGTTTGAGCCGTAAGAAGGTGGAAGAGTTTGCCGATATCCTGAAAGCAAACGGTATCAAAGCGCTCCCTTATCATGCCGGCATGGATTCGCAGCAGCGTTCGAGCAATCAGGATGCATTCCTGATGGAAAAAGCAGACGTGATCGTTGCTACCATTGCTTTTGGTATGGGGATCGACAAACCCGACGTACGGTATGTCATCCATTATGATATTCCCAAAAGCCTCGAAGGATATTACCAGGAAACCGGACGAGCCGGCCGCGATGGCGGTGAGGGCCAGTGCATCGCTTTTTATGCCTATAAAGACTTGCAGAAGTTGGAAAAATTCATGCAAGGAAAACCGGTGGCGGAACAAGAGATCGGAAAGCAGCTGCTTTTGGAGACTGCCGCTTATGCCGAAACTTCCGTATGCCGGCGAAAAGTCTTGTTGCACTATTTCGGTGAAGAATACCTGGAAGAAAATTGTGGAAATTGTGATAATTGTTTGAACCCAAAAAAGAAAGTGGAAGCAAAAGAATTATTAAGCGCCGTACTCGAAGTGATTGGTACGTTAAAGGAAAAATTCAAGGCAGAATATATTGTCAATATGTTGGTCGGTAACGAGACTTCCGAAATACAATCTTACAAGCACAATGAACTGGAAGTTTTCGGTTCCGGTTCGGATGAGGAAGAAAAGACATGGAATGCCGTTATCCGTCAAGCACTGATTGCCGGATATCTGGCTAAGGACATCGAAAACTACGGTCTGTTGAAGATTACGGAAAAAGGAAAAGAGTTTATAAAGAAACCTGTCTCTTTCAAAATAACCGAAGACAACGAGTTCGACGAAGAGGAAGAAGAAGTTCCCGTACGCGGCGGAGCAACCTGTGCTGTCGATCCGGCTTTGTTCTCGATGATGAAGGATTTGCGCAAGAAGTTGTCCAAACGTCTGGAAGTGCCTCCTTTCGTTATTTTCCAGGATCCCTCTTTGGAAGCGATGGCCACTACCTATCCGGTGACATTGGATGAATTGCAGAATATACCGGGTGTTGGAGCTGGCAAGGCGAAAAGATACGGTAAGGAGTTCGTCGAGTTGATCAAGAAACATGTGGAAGAAAATGAGATCGAACGTCCCGAAGATCTTCGCGTCCGTACGGTTGCTAACAAATCCAAACTGAAAGTTTCGATCATCCAACGCATCGACCGTAAGGTGGCGTTAGACGAAATCGCTATGACGAACGGATTGGAATTTAACGAACTGCTTGACGAAATAGAAGCGATCGTTTATTCTGGAACCCGTATCAATATTGACTATTTCCTGAACGATGTGATGGACGAAGATCATATTGATGATATTTATGAGTACTTCAAGGATTCGGAAACAGACGATCTGGAAGATGCAATCGAGGAATTAGGCGGCGATTATACGGAAGAAGAGATTCGCCTCGTCCGCATTAAGTTCCTGTCGGAGATGGCAAATTAAGTGATTGAGGATTGACAATTGGTAATGGACAATGGGGGACAAAAAATCTCCATTGTCCATTGTTAATTGTCAATTGTTTTGTAAGTTTGCATGCAATAATTTTTAAAGCATAAGTTCTATGTCATTTATTGCAGACAGAGTGGTCATGGACGGATTGACGTTCGATGACGTATTGTTGATTCCGTCCTATTCGGAAGTCCTCCCCCGAAATGTCGATCTTACGACAAAATTTTCCCGCAACATTTCTTTGAATATCCCGATGGTTTCGGCTGCTATGGATACGGTTACCGAAGCAAAGATGGCAATCGCGATTGCTCGCGAAGGCGGTATCGGTGTGATCCATAAGAACATGACGATCGTTGAACAGGCTAAGCAGGTTCAGAGTGTGAAACGTGCAGAGAACGGCATGATCTATGATCCCGTCACTATCACGAGAGGCAAGACCGTCGGCGATGCTTTGGGAATGATGAAAGAGTATAAGATCGGAGGCATTCCCGTTGTGGACGAATCGGACCATCTGGTGGGGATCGTGACAAACCGCGATTTGCGTTTCGAACGGGATATGAACCGTTCGGTCGACGAGGTGATGACGAAAGAGAATCTGATTGTCGTAGACCAGTCAACCGACCTGGAAGCAGCCGCCAGCATCCTGCAACAGCACAAGATCGAAAAACTTCCGGTTGTCGACAGCCAGAAGAGGCTGGTCGGACTGATTACATATAAAGATATTACACGGGCAAAGGATAAACCGACTGCCTGTAAAGATTCAAAAGGCCGCCTCCGGGTAGCTGCCGGAGTAGGCGTGACCTTCAATACGTTTGAGCGGGTGGCCGCTTTGGTCGAAGCCGGTGCGGATGCACTGGTGATCGATACGGCACACGGACACTCTAAAGGAGTGGTCGACGTGTTGAAGCAGGTTAAAAAACAGTACCCACATATTGATTGCGTTGTCGGTAATATCGCTACGGGCGAAGCTGCCAAATATCTGGTTGAAGCCGGTGCGGATGCCGTGAAAGTCGGTATCGGTCCGGGTTCTATCTGTACGACCCGTGTGATTGCAGGTGTGGGCGTTCCCCAGCTGTCTGCCATCTACGATGTGGCGAAGGCACTTAGGGGTACAGGTGTTCCGTTGATTGCCGATGGCGGTCTGCGCTATTCGGGGGATATCGTGAAAGCGATTGCCGCCGGCGGATCTTCTGTTATGATGGGATCGTTGTTGGCAGGCGTCGAAGAATCACCGGGTGAAACGATTATCTTCAACGGACGTAAGTTCAAATCGTACCGTGGGATGGGTTCGTTGGAAGCCATGCAGAAGGGTTCGAAAGACCGCTATTTCCAGGATGTGGAAGACGATGTGAAAAAATTGGTGCCGGAAGGCATTGCTGCCCGTGTTCCGTATAAAGGTTCACTGTATGAAGTCATCTATCAGATGGTAGGCGGATTACGTGCAGGGATGGGATATTGCGGAGCGCATAATATCGATGAACTGCATAATGCCAAGTTTACGCGTATCACGAATGCGGGAGTTTTGGAAAGCCATCCGCACGATGTGGCTATAACACAGGAAGCTCCTAATTATAGCCGGGGAGAATAGATTTGATAAAAAACACTAATTTAATGGGGCAATGTACTTTTTAGGCTGCATCTCCGTTAGATTAGTGTTATTTTTGTAAACGATATCGTGATATGGTAAAAGAAGGATTAATGAAGAAGTTGCTTGTATTATCTTTGGTATTCGCTTGTATGACAGGAAATGCACAAGTTCCAGCCGATTCTGTAGTGATGACGGTTGCTGGAAAGCAGATCCCGTTGGATGAATTTATTTTTATTGCACAAAAGAATAGCGAAGTTAATCTGTCCGACCGTAAATCCGTGAATGCCTATGTGGAGTTGTTCAAGAACTTCAAACTGAAAGTGGCGGAGGCGGAAGATTTGGAACTGGACAAGACGAAAGCATTCAAAGATGAATTGGATAGCTATCGGGCCCAATTGACTTCAAGTTATCTGTCGGATAAGGATGGAGAGGAGGCGGCTGTGCGTGCCATATATGACCGGTATGGTGAAGTGCTGGAATTGAGCCATATTTTGTTCCGCTTGCCGCAACGTACATTATCGAAAGATACGGTTCCTGTATATCAGAAAGCGATCGAGGCCTATGAACGTATCCAAGCGGGAGAGGATTTTGCTACTGTCGGCAAGGAACTGAAAGAAGCCGATAAGGAAAATGTCGGCTATGAGTATGTACACTGTTTGCTGCCGATGCAGACGGTTAAGGCCTTTGAAAATGTCGCTTATTCGATGCCCGTCGGTTCCGTCTCTTTGCCGGTTCGGACAACTATGGGTTTCCATATCATAAAAATACATAGCCGGAAACAGAATCCGGGGCTGGTGCGTGTGGCGCATGTCCTGATCCCGTTTGAGAAAGATTCGGTGAAGTTTGGAGAGGCCGAGACATTGGCTCGTGCGGAAGAAGTTTACCAGAAAGCGAAAGATGGAGCTGACTTTGCCGAGTTGGCAAAAGAATATTCGTCCGATGCCGGTTCGGCCAAGCGAGGCGGCGAGCTGCCTGCTTTTGGCGTCGGTGAAATGGTGGAACCGTTCGAAGTGGCTGCTTTTGCTTTGAACACTCCGGGGGAATTGTCCCGTCCGGTGAAAACCCGTTTCGGCTATCATATCATAAAGCTGATCGAGAAGAAAGGTCTTCCCTCTTTCGAAGACAAGAAAAAAGGTTGGTCTCGCCAGATGGCACAAGGGGAACGTAACTTCGAATATTACGGTGCGTTTGATGAACGGATGAAAAAAGAGTATGGCTATCGTTTCTATCCCGAAGCCTATGCTGAACTGCGAGCTTTGTGTAACGACTATTTTCCGTCCGATCCTGCTTTCTATGAGAAGGCGAAAGACATGAACAAGACCTTGTTCCATCTGAATGGCACGGATTTTCCCCAGAGCGAGTTCGCTTATTATATACAGCGCTGTCCATTCTCGACGAAATCGTATGCAGGAGATTTCATGCAGGAGGTGTACGATCTTTTTATCCGTGACATCGTGACCACGGCCGAACGTAAGAATCTGACGACAAAACATCCTGAGTTCGATCTTCTCATGAAAGAGTATCGGGATGGCATCCTGCTGTTCGATATCAGCAATAAGGAGATTTGGAATAAACCGATGGATCAGCAAGCCAAGGCGGAAGCCGAATGGATCGAACAGTTGAACCAGAAATACCCAGTGACGATAAACTGGAAGCTGGTGAAGAAAGTGAGTAAAATGACAAAGAAATAATAAAGAGAAAGTTATATGAGGTATTGCTTCATTTTTATAGCATTCGTATCTTTGCTGTGTTCTTGTAAGGGAACGCAGCCTGCGGACGATGCGGATGTGTTGGTAAAAGTGAAGGACCGGACGCTGGGACGTTCGGAGATAAAACAGCAGATTCCACGTGGATTATCATCGGCCGACAGTATGTTGTTCGCCGAAAGCCTGGAAAAGAAGTGGGTGAAAGATGCGTTGGTCTACGATGTGGCCTTGCGCAATTTGGAGGGGGAAGACAAGGCGGAAGTGGATAAGCTGGTGGAGGAATACCGTCATTCGCTGATCCGCTATCGGTATCAAGAGCAGTTGATAAGAGAAAGGCTTTCTTCCGAGTTCCAGGAAAGCGACAAGCTGAGTTATTACGAAGAAAACCAGAAAAAGTTTGTGTTGGACAAGGCTCTGGTGAAAGGTCTTTTCCTAAAAATCCCGGTGGATGCCCCCGGGCTTTCTGATGTAAAGGGATGGTATAGATCGACTTCTGAGGCTTCTTTAGAAAAAATTGAGAAGTATAGTGTGCAGAATGCCAGTATTTATGACTACTTTTACGACAAATGGGTGGATTTTGACCAGGTGATGGATAATATTCCGGTGCATGTGTCGAATGCAAACGACTTCCTGAAGGCAAACAAGTTTGTCGAAATTTCGGATAGTACATATTGCTATCTATTGAATATTAAGGAATATCTACCTGTGGGAAGTGTGGCTCCTTATGATTATGCCAGTGCACAGATTGTGGAGATGCTGACGAATCGGCGTAAGGTGGAATTTTTAAAGAAATTTGAAGAAGAATTATATAATGACGCAGTCAGGAGCGGTGACGTCGAGTTTTATACAGAACCGTGATGGGCTGCTTATAGAGAAGTACATGATGAAAAAGATTTTAACAGTATTCATTCTTGCCTGTTTATCTTGTGTGGTGTATGCCCAGGATAATGTGATCGATGAAATAGTGTGGGTGGTAGGAGATGATGCGATTTTGCGTTCGGACATCGAGAGCCAGCGTCTATATCTGCAAAACGAGGGACAGCGTTTTGATGGTGATCCTTATTGCGTGCTCCCCGAACAGATGGCGATACAGAAGCTGTTTCTGAACCAGGCGAAGATCGATAGTGTGGAAGTGAGCGAAAGCCAGGTGATCCAGGAAACAGACCGTTGGATCAATTTCGCAATCAATCAGATGGGTTCTAAGGAAAAGCTAGAGGAATATTTCGGTAAAAAGATTTCCCAGCTGAAGGATGAGCGTAAGGAAATGATCATGGAGCAACAGACCGTAGAGCAGATGAAGCGCCAGTTGATCGGTGAAATCAAGTTGACACCTTCTGAAGTCCGCAAGTACTACAGCCAGTTGTCCAAAGACAGTCTGCCTAATATCCCGACGACTGTCGAGGTGCAGATCATCACGATGGAACCAAAGATCCCGTTTGAAGAGACGGATGCTATCAAAGCACGTCTTCGCCAGTTCACTGATGATATCAACAGTGGGAAATATGAATTCTCGACATTGGCCCGTCTGTATTCAGAAGATCCGGAATCAGCCAAAAGGGGTGGAGAACTGGGATTTTTGGGTAAGACAAGCTTGTTGCCTGAATTTGCAAATGTAGCATTCAACCTGAAGGACCCTAAAAAGATTTCTCAGATCGTGCAGACCGAATATGGTTATCATATCATTCAGCTGATCGAAAAGCGTGGCGACCGTATCAACTGCCGCCATATTCTGTTGAAGCCGAAAGTTTCGGACAAGGAGTTGAACGAGTGTATGACGCGTATGGATTCCTTGTATAATGACTTGACGGCAAAGAAGTTTACATTTGAAGAAGCGGCGACTTTCATCTCTGCCGACAAGGATACGAGAAATAACAAAGGTTTGATGGTGAACCAGAACTTTGAAAGTGACAATCACAGCACTCCGAAATTCGAAATGTCCGAACTGCCGCAGGAAATCGGTAAGATGGTGTATACGATGCAGGTGGGTGACATCTCCAAACCTTTCACCATGATCAACGAGAAGCAGAAAGAAGTGGTTGCTATTGTAAAACTGAAAGCCAGGGTGGACCAGCATAAGGCAAATATATCGGATGACTATCAGGCTTTGAAGTCGATCGTCGAATCCCGCAAGCGTGAAGAGCTGCTGCATGACTGGATCATCAAGAAGCAGAAAAGCACATATGTGCGTATCAGTGACGGCTGGCGTAATTGTGACTTCCAGTATCCCGGCTGGATTAAAGAATGAGGACTGTAAATAGATTTATTTTCACAGGTCTGTTTTTTTTGTTGGCAGTCTGTGCTTTTGCACAGACTCAGGATAGTATTGCGCATGCAGATACCACTGTTATTACTGCACAAGATGTGATAGTCGCTCCGGTGGACAGCCTGCTGGCAGCCGATAGTTTGCAGGTCTCGACGGATACTGTCCCGGCTAAAAAAACAAAGGTGTACTTGATTCATACCAATACGTTGTCTTTCGATAAGGCTGTAAAGCCGGATGCACAAATCTTGAATGGCGATGTATGTTTCCGGCATGACAGTTCATATATGTATTGCGACAGCGCTTACTTCTTCGAACAGACCAATTCGCTTGAAGCTTTCAGCAATGTCCGGATGGAGCAGGGAGACACCCTGTTCGTCTACGGAGATTATCTTTTTTATGACGGAAACATGCAGGTGGCTTATCTGCGCGAGAATGTCCGGATGGAGAACGGGCAGGTGACGCTCTTCACGGATAGCCTCAATTATGAACGCATTCCGAATATAGGATACTATTTTGAAGGTGGACTGATTGTGGATTCTCTGAATCAGCTATCTTCTTTCTACGGACAATATTCTCCGGAGACGAAGCTGGCGGTGTTCAATGACAGCGTGCGGCTTGAAAACACTGACTTCACATTGTATTCCGATACTTTGCATTATGATACGCAGTCCAAGATCGCTACTATCCTGGGGCCGTCTGTCATTGTTTCGGACAGTGGCACGATCCATACTTCGAGAGGATGGTATGATACGGTGAACAACACCTCTCTTTTGCTTGATCAGTCTCAGGTTGAATCGGGTGAGAAGATCCTGATCGGTGACTCTATCTTTTATAACCGGGATACGGGTATGGGAGAGGTCTATGGGAATATGAGTCTGATCGATACGGCCCAGCATGTGACGTTGCAAGGCGAATATGGTTATTATAATGAACAGACCGGATATGCTTTTGCAACCGACAGTGCCCGCTTCCTTGAATATTCGCAAGGTGACACCTTGTTTTTGCATGCCGATACGTTGCAGATGGTGACGGTTGACTCCATTTACCGGGAGATCAAGGCTTATTACGGCGTACGTTTCTATCGGACCGATATGCAAGGCGTATGTGACTCCATGCAGTTCAATACGCGCGATTCTGTATTATATATGTATACGGAACCGGTTCTCTGGAACGAACAATATCAACTGTATGGCGATACGATCGCTATTTATATGAATGACAGCACGATCGAATATGCCCATGTGATCCAGTTCGCTTTTGCGGCGCAGCATGTCGATTCGAGTTATTATAATCAGTTGAAGGGGAATGACCTGAAAGCCTATTTTGAAGGGCAGGCTGTTCACCAAATCGATGTGGCGGGAAATGCTGAATCTATTTTTTATCCATTGGAAAAGGATGGAGCGAAGGTCGGGATGAATGAGACCAAGAGCGGGTTCCTGACGATTTGGGTGAAGGACAATAAACTGGATAAACTGAAAATCTGGCCGAGTCCGGTCGGGACTATGACGCCGATTCCGGATCTGAAGCCCGATCAAAAGATGTTGAAAGATTTTTATTGGTTCGACTATCTGCGTCCGAAGAATAAGGATGACATTTACGAGGTGGTGAAAAGAAAAGCGACGGAATCACCTAAGAGAAGCAATAAATTTGTACATTAGCAAAGAATTTTCAAATAATAAAAGACTATGGCATTATTCTCATTTTATAATGTGCGGAAGCCTCGCCAGTATACTCATAAACCGATTTATTGGGACCCTCACAAGGAGGCTATGGAAGATCGCATCCGTAAGGTGAAACGTGAGATTGGCATGGACGACCAGTTAAGTGCAGAAGATTATAAGGCTGAGATCAAAGGTAGCTTTATAGAAGGTACTTCGCATTTGAAGAAAAGTCGCGATAGAGGTGATGACCGCAGGAGTCGTACTTATAAAAATGTGAGACTGTTGGTTGCGGCCGCAGTATTGGCTGCCTTGTTCTGGTTTTTGTTTATGCAATGAGCGATATAATTCATTTACTTCCTGACAGTATCGCCAATCAGATAGCGGCGGGTGAGGTGATCCAGCGTCCCGCTTCTGTCGTAAAGGAGTTGGTGGAAAACGCGGTGGATGCCGGTGCCGGACATATTCAGGTGAATATAAAGGATGCCGGTCGTACATTGGTCCAGGTGATCGATGACGGGAAGGGTATGTCCGAGACGGATGCCCGTATGGCTTTCGAACGGCATGCAACTTCGAAAATTTCTACTGCTGACGATCTTTTTTCTCTTCATACGATGGGATTTCGTGGTGAGGCGTTGGCCTCGATAGTGGCGGTTTCGCAGGTAGAACTTCGTACCCGCCTGAAAGGTGCCGAACTGGGGACTCATCTTGTATTTTCGGGTTCAGAATTGGAAAGTGTCGAACCGGATGCTTGTACCGAGGGAAGTATTTTCTCAGTCAAGAACCTCTTCTTCAATGTTCCGGCACGTCGGAAGTTCCTGAAGTCGAATGAGACGGAGTTCCGGAATATCATCAATGAGTTTGAGCGGATTGCCTTGGTCAACCCTCAGGTTGTTTTGTCTCTTTATCATAACGATACGGAGATATTCAATCTGCCTGAGTCTGGCTTGAGGCAACGTATTGTGAATGTATATGGGAAAACGCTGAACCAGAAACTTCTTTCTGTGGATGCGCAAAGTTCGCTGGTGACGATCTCCGGCTTTGTGGGGCGGCCCGATTCGGCAAAGAAGAGAGGGACTTTACAGTATTTCTTTGTAAACGGACGTTTCATGAAGCATCCGTATTTTCACAAAGCGGTCATGCAAGCTTACGAGCAACTGATTCCGGCAGGTGAGCAACCAAACTATTTTATCTACTTCACGCTTGACCCGGCAACGATAGATGTCAATATCCATCCGACCAAGACGGAGATCAAGTTTGAAAACGAACAGCCGATCTGGCAAATCCTGATGGCTGCGACTCGTGAAGCACTGGCCAAGTCCAGTGCGATCCCGACTATCGATTTCGATGTGGAGGATGCTATCGATATCCCGGTGTATAATCCGGTGAAGGAAGCAATTCCTTATAAAGCTCCCCGCGTACAGGTGGATTCCGGATATAATCCTTTTGAAACTTCTTCCTATAAGAAACCGGAATTCGACTGGTCTAAGCTTTATAATGATTTCGAAGAAGACCGGACCGCCATACGGCAGGATTCGGAATTAATCGAATCTTTCTTGGTTCCGGATATTTCCGAGCCTGCTATCGAGGCTGACGAAGTGGCTGTCCAGGATACTTCGGGCAGTTTGTTCAACGATGTTTCCAATCCCTGCTATCAATATAAAGGAAAATATATCATAACCTCTTTGAAGTCAGGCTTGGCTTTGATCGACCAACACCGTGCCCATGTCCGTATCCTGTTCGACCAGTACATTGCGAATATCAGGCAGCAGCGAGGCGCTTCTCAGCAAGTCCTTTTCCCTGAGATTGTCGAATTTACCGCTGGCGAAGCAGCTGTTTTGCCAGCTTTGCTTGAAGATATGCGGTTTATCGGTTTTGACCTGACGAACCTGGGGAATAACAGCTATGCGATCAATGGGCTTCCTGCCGGTGTGGAGAATCTTGATCCGGTGTCTTTGATCCGGAATATGGTGGATCGTGCGATCGAGACCGGTTGCGAAGTACATGAGGAAATCTGTGACTCGCTGGCGCTTTCTCTGGCTAAAGCGGCTGCTATTCGTCCGGGAAAGATCCTCTCGGGTGAAGAGATGGATGACTTGCTCGCTTCTCTTTTCTCCTGCCAGGAGTCGAACCTGACTCCCGACGGAAAGACTATCGTATCGAAGCTGACGGACGAGGAATTGGATAAACGTTTCAGGTGACGTGCCGACTGGCATCCATCTCTGCTCCGACAAGCATCCGTTTCTGCTCCGATGGGCATGGAATTGTGCTTCGATAGGCATGGACCGTTTCGGCCTCTTCGTCTGGTTGAAAAAATAATTGTTAATTATTTGTAAAAGGATAAAAGCGACATCTTGTGGAACGGGAACAAATATGTACCTTTGCAGCGTTTTAGCGTGAAGTGTGCGAAAAAGAAGGCGCAACTTATTGATAGTCCGAAAATAATGTGTACCTTTGCAGCTCAAAATGAAGAAATAGATAATTATAATAATAACACATTCAAAGTTTAAAAAAGAAAAGAAATGCCTACAATTCAGCAATTAGTTAGAAAAGGAAGGGAAACTTTGGTGGAAAAGGGTAAATCACCCGCATTGGATTCATGTCCGCAGAGACGTGGTGTTTGCGTGCGTGTTTACACTACAACTCCGAAGAAGCCTAACTCTGCAATGCGTAAAGTAGCGAGAGTTCGTTTGACAAATGGAAAAGAAGTAAACTCTTACATTCCGGGAGAAGGACACAACCTGCAGGAGCACTCAATCGTATTGGTTCGCGGTGGTCGTGTTAAGGATCTTCCTGGTGTACGTTATCACATTGTACGTGGAACCTTGGATACAGCTGGTGTAAACGGACGTACTCAGAGACGTTCCAAATACGGTGCTAAACGTCCGAAACCGGGTCAGGCAGCAGCTGCAGCTAAAGGAAAGAAGAAGTAATTAGTTACATCCCTTCAAACTGAGAATTTAAATTTAAGTATTAAAGCTGGTTTGAGTTATTTGGATAGGCTATAAGGTTGAGTAAATGGTTCAGCGGAACCGTTGAAGACGTATTAAAGGCAACCAAGAAACAAGAACGAAATTTTTTGAAAACAAAATGAGAAAAGCAAAACCAAAGAAAAGACAGATCCTCCCGGATCCTGTTTTCGGTGATGTTAAGGTTACGAGATTCGTTAACCATTTGATGTATGATGGCAAGAAAAATACTGCCTTCGAAATTTTCTATTCCGCTTTGGAAACAGTTAAGGCCAAATTGCCTAACGAAGAAAAGTCCGCTCTCGAAATTTGGAAAGCTGCACTCGACAATATTACTCCTCAAGTCGAAGTGAAATCCCGCCGTGTTGGTGGTGCTACTTTCCAAGTACCTACTGAAATTCGCCCCGATCGTAAAGAATCAATTTCAATGAAGAACCTGATCATCTTCTCACGTAAGAGAGGTGGTAAGACTATGGCTGACAAGTTGTCTGCAGAGATTGTAGATGCTTTCAACAACCAGGGCGGAGCATTCAAAAGAAAAGAAGATATGCACCGTATGGCCGAAGCTAACCGTGCATTCGCTCACTTCAGATTTTAATCATAAAGGCTAAGAAAGAATATGGCAAACGATAAACAATTAATGTTTACAAGAAACATCGGTATCATGGCTCACATCGATGCTGGTAAAACAACTACTTCTGAACGTATCTTGTTTTACACAGGTCTGACCCATAAGATCGGTGAAACGCATGATGGTACTGCTACGATGGACTGGATGGCCCAGGAGCAGGAACGCGGTATTACAATTACATCTGCTGCAACGACTACTTTCTGGAACTATTTGGGTAACAAATATAAGATCAACTTGATTGATACTCCGGGACACGTGGACTTTACAGTGGAAGTTGAGCGTTCTCTTCGCGTACTGGACGGTGCTGTTGCTACTTTCTGTGCTGTAGGTGGTGTGGAACCGCAGTCTGAAACTGTATGGCGTCAGGCTGATAAATATAATGTACCTCGTATCGGTTATGTGAATAAGATGGACCGTTCAGGTGCAAACTACTATGAAGTTATTCGCCAGATGAAGGAAATTCTGGGTGCTCATCCTTGTCCTATTCAGATCCCTATCGGTGCTGAAGAAACTTTCAAAGGTGTGGTAGACCTGATTAAGATGAAAGCTATTTTCTGGCACGACGAATCAATGGGTGCTGAATATAGCGTAGAAGAAATTCCAGCTGAATTGCAGGCAGAAGCTGAAGAATGGCGTGATAAGATGCTTGAAGCTCTGGCTGAATGCGATGATGCTATCATGGAAAAATACTTCGATGATCCTTCTACTATCACAGAAGAGGAAATCAACGCTGCTATTCGTAAGGGTACTTTGGCAATGCAGATTAACCCGATGACTTGTGGTTCTTCTTTCAAGAACAAAGGTGTTCAGACATTGCTGGATGCAGTTTGTGCATTCTTGCCTTCTCCTGAAGATACCCCGGCTATCGAAGGTACAGATCCTAGCGATCCCGAAAAGGTTGTTATCCGTAAACCGTTGTTTGAAGAACCGTTGACAGCTTTAGCGTTTAAGATCGCAACAGACCCGTATGTAGGCCGTCTGTGCTTCTTCCGTGTATATGCTGGTTCTTTAACGGCAGGTTCTTATGTTTACAACACACGCTCTGGTAAGAAAGAACGTATCTCTCGTCTGTTCCAGATGCACTCAAACAAGCAGAATCCGATGGAAGCTATCGGTTGTGGTGATATTGGTGCTGGTGTTGGTTTCAAGGATATCCGTACTGGTGATACGTTGTGTGACGAAAATAATCCGATCACATTGGAATCAATGGATTTCCCCGATCCTGTTATCGGTATTGCAGTAGAGCCTAAGACTCAGAAAGACCTGGATAAGCTGGGTATGGGATTGGCTAAGCTGGCAGAAGAAGACCCGACGTTCCGTGTACAGACTAACGAAGAAACAGGTCAGACTGTAATTAGCGGTATGGGTGAGCTTCACTTGGATATCATCGTTGACCGTCTGCGTCGTGAATTCAAGGTTGAATGTAATCAGGGTAAACCTCAGGTTACTTACAAGGAAGCTATCACTAAATCGGTTGAACTTCGTGAAGTTTACAAGAAACAGTCTGGTGGTCGTGGTAAGTTTGCTGATATCATCGTTCGTATCGAACCGGCAGATGAAAGCTTCGAAGGTACTCTGCAGTTCATTGATGAAGTGAAGGGTGGTAACATTCCGAAGGAATTTATCCCTTCTGTTCAGAAAGGTTTTGAAAAAGCAATGAAGAACGGTATCCTTGCCGGCTATCCGTTGGATAAATTGAAGGTAACATTGATCGATGGTTCATTCCACCCGGTTGACTCTGACCAGTTGTCTTTCGAAATTTGTGCAATTCAGGCATTCAAGAGCGCTTCCGAAAAGGCAGGTCCTGCTTTGATGGAACCGATCATGCAGATGGAAGTTGTTACTCCGGAAGAAAGCATGGGTGATGTAATCGGCGACTTGAACAAACGTCGTGGACAAGTTGAAGGTATGGAAACAAGTCGTACGGGTGCTCGTATCGTAAAAGCTAAAGTTCCTCTGGCTGAAACATTCGGTTATGTAACAGCTTTGCGTACTATCACTTCAGGTCGTGCAACTTCTTCGATGCAGTTCTCACACTATGCTCAGGTATCTTCTTCTATCGCTAAGCAGGTATTGACGGAAGTACAGGGTCGTGCTGATTTGATCAAATAATTTAGAAACATATATATAAATATGAGCCAAAAGATCAGAATTAAATTAAAGTCTTACGATTATTCTCTGGTAGACAAGTCTGCCGAGAAGATCGTGAAGACGGTTAAGGCTACCGGTGCAGTTGTTAGCGGCCCGATACCTCTGCCTACGCATAAGCGTATCTTTACTGTGAACCGCTCGACTTTCGTTAACAAAAAGTCTCGTGAGCAGTTCGAACTCTCTTCTTACAAGAGATTAATCGACATCTACAGCTCGACTGCAAAAACAGTTGACGCATTGATGAAGCTGGAATTACCCAGTGGTGTTGAAGTAGAAATTAAAGTGTAAGTTTATTAACAAATTAGTGAAATGCCAGGATTATTAGGAAAAAAAATCGGAATGACATCCGTTTTCAGTGCCGAGGGAAAAAATCTTCCATGCACTGTTATCGAAGTGGGTCCTTGTGTAGTTACACAGATTAAGACCTTGGAAAAAGATGGCTATGAAGCTGTACAGTTAGGTTTCGAAGAGAAAAAAGAGAAACACACGACACAGCCGGAAATGGGTCACTTCAAAAAGGCAGGTGTAACTCCCAAGAGATACTTGGCCGAGTTCAAGAATTTTGAAACCGAATATAAGCTCGGTGATGTAATCACTGTAGATTATTTGGAAGATGCAGGTTTCGTTGATGTAGTAGGTACATCAAAAGGTAAAGGTTTTCAGGGTGTAGTAAAGCGTCATGGTTTCGGTGGTGTAGGTCAGACTACTCATGGTCAGCATAACCGTTTGCGTGCTCCCGGTGGTATCGGTGCCTGTTCTTACCCTGCAAAGGTATTCAAAGGTATGCGTATGGCCGGCCAAATGGGTAATGAACGTGTAACTGTTCAGAACCTGCAAGTGATCAAGGTGATGCCGGAACACAATCTTTTATTGGTTAAAGGATCTGTTCCAGGAGCAAAAGGTTCAATCTTATTAATTGAAAAGTAATGGAACTGAGCGTATTAAATATTAAAGGTGAAGATACCGGAAGAAAGGTAACATTGAACGATGCTATCTTTGGCATTGAACCCAATGATCATGCTATTTACTTGGATGTAAAACAGTATTTGGCTAATCAGCGTCAGGGAACTCACAAATCAAAGGAAAGAAGTGAAGTTTCTGGTAGTACTCGTAAATTGATCCGCCAGAAGGGTGGTGGTGGAGCTCGTCGTGGCGATATCAACTCCCCGGTATTGGTAGGTGGTGGCCGTGTATTCGGTCCGAAACCGAGAGATTATGAGTTCAAATTGAACAAGAAAGTAAAAGGCTTGGCTCGTAAGTCTGCCTTGACTTATAAAGCAAAGAATAACGCAATCGTAGTAGTAGAAGATTTCACTTTGGAAGCTCCTAAGACTAAAGAATTCGTAACAATTGCTAAGAATCTAAAAGTGGCTGACGGAAAGTTACTTTTGGTTTTATCAGAGAAAAATAATTTCGTATATTTGTCGGCCAGAAATTTAGAGAAGGCAAATGTTATAACAGCTTCTGAACTAAATACATATACAGTGTTGAACGCTGCGAATTTGGTATTGACTGAAAGTTCTGTCGCTGTTATTGAAAAACTGTTTAACGCATAAGGAGTAGAAAAATGGGAATTATTATTAAACCTATAGTAACTGAGAAGCAAACAGCGATTACAGAAAAAATGGATAATCGCTATGGTTTTCGTGTTTCTCCTGATGCCAACAAGTTAGAGATTAAAAAAGCCATTGAGGACATGTATAATGTTACAGTAGTTGATGTTAACACCATCAACTACTCTGGAAAGAAGAAAAGTCGTTATACCAAATCTGGTATTATCAATGGCAAACAATCAGCTTTTAAGAAGGCTATCGTAACGTTGAAAGAAGGAGAAACAATTGATTTCTTTAGTAATATCTAAAAAAAGAAATGGGAATACGTAAATTAAAGCCCACAACACCGGGGCAGAGACACAAAGTTATTGGTGCATTTGATAAAATCACTGCAAGTACACCAGAAAAGTCTCTTGTAGTAGGTAAGAAGAGTACAGGTGGTCGTAATAACACTGGTAAGATGACAATGCGTTATCTTGGTGGCGGTCACAAACAGAAGTACAGATTTATCGATTTCAAGAGAAACAAAGATGGCATTCCTGCAACAGTTAAGTCTATCGAGTATGATCCTAACCGTACATCTCGTATCGCACTGTTGTATTACGCAGACGGAGCAAAGAGCTATATCATCGCTCCGAACGGATTGGAAGTTGGCCAGACAGTGGTTTCAGGTAGCGAAGCCGCTCCTGAGGTAGGTAATACTTTGCCTATGGCAAATATTCCCGTTGGTACTATTATTCACAACATTGAGCTTCGTCCGGGACAGGGTGCTAAGTTAGTACGTTCTGCCGGTGCTTTTGCTCAGTTGACTTCGAAAGAAGGTGCTTATGCAATTATTAAGATGCCTTCTGGCGAAACCAGAAAGATTCTTGCTGCTTGTAAGGCTACAATTGGTAGTGTAGGTAATTCAGACCATGGTCTTGAAAAATCAGGTAAAGCCGGTCGTTCTAGATGGTTAGGTCGTCGTCCTCACAACCGTGGTGTTGTAATGAACCCGGTTGATCACCCGATGGGTGGTGGTGAAGGTCGTGCTTCCGGAGGTCATCCTAGATCTCGCAATGGCTTATATGCTAAGGGCTTGAAGACAAGAGCTCCGAAGAAGCATTCTTCAAAATATATTATTGAAAGAAGAAAGAAATAATCTGATTAATTAAGTAAACTATGAGTCGTTCGCTAAAAAAAGGCCCGTATATTAATGTAAAGCTTGAAAAGAAAGTCTTGGCTATGAATGAGTCAGGAAAGAAGGCGGTCGTTAAGACATGGGCAAGAGCTTCAATGATTTCGCCTGACTTTGTAGGCCATACTATTGCAGTTCACAATGGAAATAAATTTATTCCTGTTTTTGTAACCGAGAACATGGTAGGTCATAAACTGGGAGAGTTTTCTCCTACTCGTACGTTCCGTGGTCACGCCGGTAACAAGAAAAAATAATCGGTAGTAACAGGAATTCAGGAATCTGAAAATAAAAAGAATCAATAAAATGGGTGCTAGAAAAAGAATATCAGCTGAAGCAAGAAAAGAAGCTCAGAAGACCATGTACTTCGCAAAGTTGCGGAACGTGCCGACTTCTCCCCGCAAGATGCGTCTCGTTGTAGACATGATCCGTGGAATGGAAGTATTCCGTGCACTTGGTGTTTTGAAGTTTTCTAACAAGGAAGCTGCAGCAAGAGTAGAAAAATTGCTTCGTTCAGCTATTGCCAATTGGGAACAGAAAAATGAACGTAAAGCAGAAGCTGGAGAGTTGTGCGTATCTTCAATCAGCGTAGATTGCGCTACTACATTGAAGAGAATGCGTCCGGCTCCTCAGGGAAGAGGATACAGAATTCGTAAACGTTCGAACCATGTAACTCTGTTTGTTGATACACTTAGTAAAAACGATAGTCAAAATTAATTTGTAGATGGGACAAAAAGTTAATCCGGTTAGTAATCGTTTGGGAATCATCCGTGGTTGGGATTCCAATTGGTATGGCGGCAAAAAATACGGAGACACTTTGCTGGAAGATAGCAAAATCCGTAAATATCTGAATGCTCGTCTTGCTAAGGCTAGTGTATCTCGCGTCGTTATTGAACGTACGCTGAAGTTGATTACAATCACAGTTTGCACATCACGTCCGGGTATCATCATCGGTAAAGGTGGTCAGGAAGTTGATAAGTTGAAAGAAGAGTTGAAGAAAATTACCGACAAAGAAGTTCAGATCAACATCTTTGAGGTAAAAAGACCCGAATTGGACGCAGTTATCGTTGCAAACAATATTGCTCGTCAGCTTGAAGGAAAAATTGCTTACCGTCGTGCTATCAAGATGGCTATCGCCTCTACCATGAGAATGGGTGCCGAAGGTATTAAAGTGCAAGTCTCTGGTCGTTTGAATGGTGCTGAAATGGCTCGTTCAGAAATGTATAAAGAAGGAAGAACTCCGTTACACACATTCAGAGCAGATATTGATTATGCTTTGGCTGAAGCGTTGACGAAGGTTGGTTTGATCGGCGTTAAGGTTTGGATTTGCCGTGGTGAAGTTTATGGTAAGAGAGATCTTGCACCTTCATTCGCTGCTTCTAAAGATTCAGGTCGCAGAAATGAGAATGCCGGCGGCAGCAGAGATAAGAACTTCAAGAGAAAGAAAGCTAATCGTTAAACGTTAGAATTTAAGAAGAGATGTTACAACCAAAGAAAACCAAGTTCAGAAGACAGCAGAAAGGTCGCATGAAGGGCGAAGCTCAGCGTGGCAACCAGCTGGCATTCGGTTCGTTTGGTATAAAAGCGTTAGAAAATAAATGGATTACCGGTCGTCAGATCGAAGCTGCTCGTATCGCGGTAACTCGTTATATGCAACGTCAGGGTCAGGTTTGGGTTCGTATTTTCCCGGACAAACCAATCACAAAGAAGCCTGCTGAAGTACGTATGGGTAAAGGTAAAGGTAATCCCGAAGGGTTTGTTGCGCCTGTTACTCCAGGTCGTTTGATTTTCGAAATCGAAGGGGTTCCTTTTGATATTGCTAAAGAAGCTTTGCGCTTGGCCGCACAAAAGCTTCCGGTAACAACAAAGTTTGTTGTGAGACGTGATTATGATATGGCTAATCAAAATGCGTAATTTGTTATGAAGATTGCAGAAATTAGAGAATTAAGCACGAAGGAGCTAGTAGAAAGAATTGATGCTGAAGTGGCTGCTTACGATCAGAAAGTGATCAACCACAGCATTTCTCCGAGTGAAAACCCTGCTCAGATTAAACAACAACGCAGGATGATTGCGCGCATGAAAACAGAATTGCGCCAGAGAGAACTTAACAACAAATAATTGAGCCTGATGGAAACTAGAAATTTAAGAAAAGAAAGAACGGGCGTGGTTACCAGCAACAAGATGGATAAGAGCATCACTGTTGCGATTAAATGGAAGGAAAAACACCCCATTTATGGAAAGTTCGTTAATAAGACGAAGAAATATCATGCTCATGACGAAAAGAATGAATGCGGTATCGGTGATACTGTAAAGATTATGGAAACTCGTCCTTTGAGCAAAACAAAAAGATGGAGATTAGTTCAAATAATCGAAAGGGCTAAGTAACATGATACAACAAGAATCAAGACTAGTAGTAGCAGATAACAGTGGTGCTAAAGAAGCGTTGTGTATTCGCGTTTTAGGCGGAACAAGAAAACGTTATGCCTCTGTAGGGGATGTGATTGTAGTAGCAATTAAAAGTGTAATCCCGGCAAGTGATGTGAAGAAGGGTGCTGTTTCTAAGGCTATCATTGTTCGCACTAAAAAGGAAATCCGCCGCCCGGATGGTTCATACATCCGTTTCGATGATAACGCTTGCGTATTGTTGAACGCTGGTGGTGATATTCGTGGAAGCCGTATCTTTGGTCCGGTTGCCAGAGAACTTCGTGCAACAAACATGAAAATTGTTTCACTTGCACCTGAAGTGCTTTAATTTTGTAAAACTTAAAGTAATGAGCAAATTACATATCAAAAAAGGCGATATAGTTTTTGTTAATGCCGGCGAAGACAAAGGTAAGACAGGTCGTGTTTTAGAAGTTCTTGTAAAAGACAACCGTGCCATTGTAGAAGGTATTAATATGGTATCAAAGCATACCAAGCCTAATGCAAAGAATCCTCAAGGAGGTATTGAAAAGAAGGAAGCTCCTATTCATATTTCTAACCTGAACGTTGTTGACCCGAAATCCGGTAAGCCGACACGTATCGGTCGTAAGTTAGACGAAAAAGGTGCTTTAGTGCGTTATTCTAAAAAATCAGGGGAGGAAATTAAGTAATGAGCAATACTGCCAGTCTTAAGAAAGAATATCAGGACAGAATTGTTCCTGCTTTGACGAAAGAGTTCGGTTATAAAACCGTAATGCAGGTTCCCGTACTGAAGAAGATTGTTATCAATCAGGGTTTGGGTATGGCTGCTGCAGATAAGAAGATTATCGATATCGCCATCAGCGAATTGTCTACAATCACAGGCCAGAAGGCTGTTGCGACAGTTTCAAAGAAGGATATCTCTAACTTCAAGTTGCGTAAGAAAATGCCGATCGGTGTAATGGTGACATTGCGTCGTGAACAGATGTACGAATTCTTGGAAAGACTCGTTCGCGTAGCTCTTCCCCGTATTCGTGACTTCAAGGGAATCGAAAGCAAATTGGACGGAAGAGGCAATTATACCCTCGGAATTCAGGAACAAATTATTTTCCCTGAAATAAATATCGATAATATTACCAAAATATTGGGAATGAATATTACCTTTGTGACCTCTGCGAAAACAGACGAAGAAGGGTATGCTCTCTTGAGAGAATTTGGGTTGCCTTTTAAAAATGCAAAAAAAGACTAAGTAGTTATGGCAAAGGAATCAATGAAAGCCCGTGAGGTGAAAAGAGCAAAGCTCGTAGCTAAATATGCTGCTAAAAGAGCAGAATTGAAAGCAGCAGGTGACTATGAAGCTTTACAGGCTTTACCTAAAAATGCTTCTCCTGTACGTTTGCACAATCGTTGCAAAATTACAGGTCGTCCGAAAGGCTATGTACGCCAGTTCGGTATTTCTCGTATTCAACTGCGTGAAATGGCATCTCATGGTTTAATCCCGGGTGTAAAGAAAGCAAGTTGGTAAGAGTTTTTTTAATTTAAATATTGTCCGGGTGGCCGGATCAATTTAATTCATTTATATATGACAGATCCTATTGCAGATTATTTGACAAGATTGCGTAATGCGATCAAAGCGAAGCACAGAGTTGTTGAAGTGCCGGCGTCAAATTTAAAGAAAGAGATCACTAAGATCCTTTTCGACAAGGGCTACATTCTTAATTTTAAGTTTGTAGAAGATGGTCCTCAAGGTACAATTAAGATTGCCTTGAAGTATGACCTGGTAAACAAAGTAAATGCAATCAAGAAACTTGAGAGAGTTTCTACCCCTGGTTTGCGTAAGTACACTGGTTACAAGGAAATGCCGAGAGTATTGAATGGTTTAGGTATTGCCGTTCTTTCTACTTCTAAAGGTGTGATGACAGACAAAGAAGCCCGTGATCTGAAGATCGGTGGTGAAGTATTATGTTATGTTTATTAATTAGGAGGAAAGAAGAATGTCAAGAATAGGAAAATTACCAATTCATGTACCGGCCGGTGTTACGGTTACCATTAAGGATAATGTAGTGACTGTAAAAGGTCCCAAAGGCGAAATGACTCAGGCTGTGAATCCTGATATTAATGTGACTTTGGAAGATGGAATCATTCATCTGACACGTCCGACAGACGAAAAGAACCATCGTGCTCTGCACGGTTTGTATCGTTCGCTGATCAACAACATGGTGATCGGCTGTTCAGAAGGATACAAAAAAGAATTGGAACTTGTCGGTGTTGGTTACCGTGTGACAAATACAGGTCAGCTGTTAGATCTTTCTTTAGGTTATACTCACAACATTTATATGCAGTTGCCTAAGGAAGTGAAAGTTGAGACAAAGGCAGAGAGAAATAAGAATCCTCTTATTATCCTTGAATCGGCTGATAAACAATTACTGGGACAGATTTGTGCAAAGATTCGTTCATTCAGAATGCCAGAACCGTATAAAGGTAAAGGTATCAAGTTCGTGGGTGAAGAAATTCGCAGAAAGTCTGGTAAATCAGCAGGTAAGTAATCTACGTAAACTGAAATTATCATGACAACGAAGGAAGAAAGAAGATTAAAGATAAAAGCAGGTGTACGCGGTAAGATCTCAGGGACCCCTGAGCGTCCGCGCCTGACTGTGTTTAGAAGCAACAAGCAGATCTATGCACAGGTTATAGATGATACTACAGGTAAGACTCTAGCTGCTGCATCCTCTTTGAAGATGGATGTTAAAGCTCCGAAGAAGGAGATTGCAGCCAAGGTTGGAGAACAGATCGCTAAAGTTGCCCAGGAAGCTGGTGTACAGGCTGTTGTTTTCGACCGTAACGGTTACCTGTATCACGGGAGAATTAAAGAATTAGCTGATGCTGCACGTAACGGCGGCCTTAAATTTTAATGAAGATGGCAGGAGTTAATAATAGAGTTAAGTCGACCAACGACATAGAGTTGAAGGACCGTTTGGTTGCAATCAACCGCGTAACTAAAGTAACCAAAGGTGGACGTACATTCAGTTTTGCTGCTATTGTTGTAGTAGGAAACGAAGACGGTATCGTTGGCTGGGGCTTAGGTAAAGCCGGTGAAGTAACGACAGCTATTGCTAAAGGTGTTGAAGCTGCAAAGAAAAACCTGATCAAAGTTCCTGTTCACAAAGGTACTATTCCTCACGAACAGTTGGCTAAGTTCGGGGGTGCCCAGGTACTGATCAAGCCGGCATCTCACGGTACTGGAGTTAAGGCTGGTGGTGCTATGCGTGCCGTATTGGAAAGTGTTGGTATCACAGACGTTTTGGCTAAATCAAAAGGTTCTTCTAACCCTCACAACTTGGTAAAGGCTACTATCGCTGCACTGAGTGAGTTAAGAAGCCCGATGATGGTTGCTCAGAACAGAAATGTTGCAGTTGAAAAAGTATTCAAAGGTTAATTAGGGAGGATAATAAGTTATGGCAACTATTAAAGTTAAGCAGACAAAAAGTAGAATTAAATGCCCGAAAGACCAAAAGAGAACTCTTGACGCACTGGGTCTGAAGAAAATGAACCAGGTAGTAGAACACGAAGCTACTCCGGCTATTCTGGGTATGGTTGAGAAAGTGAAACATTTGGTTTCAGTAGTAAAGTAATAACGGTTGAAAAATAAATTATACGATATGAATTTATCAAATTTAAAACCTGCTGAAGGATCTACCAAGACCAGAAAAAGAATCGGCCGTGGTCCGGGTTCAGGATTAGGAGGTACTTCAACAAGAGGTCATAAAGGTGCGAAATCAAGATCCGGTTACAAGCAGAAAATCGGTTTCGAAGGTGGTCAGATGCCTATACAGAGACGCTTACCTAAATTTGGTTTCAAGAATATTAACCGCGTTGAATATAAAGCTATCAATCTTTCTACATTACAGGGCATGGCTGAAGCTCAGCAGCTCTCTAAGATTGGTATCAACGAACTGATCGAGGCTGGTTTCATTTCCTCTTCTCAGTTGGTTAAAATTCTTGGTAATGGCAACTTGACAGCTAAACTTGAAGTGGAAGCTCACGCTTTCTCTAAGAGTGCTGAAGCTGCTATCCAGGCAGTAGGTGGAACTGTTGTTAAACTCTAAGTTATGAGAGCAGTTGAAACAATAAAAAATATCTGGAAGATTGAGGATCTGAGAAATCGGATCCTCACCACTCTTTTATTGGTGGCTATATACCGTTTCGGTACATACGTCGTTCTTCCGGGTATTGATCCTAAAGCGTTGACCGCTTTACAGGAACAGACAAGAGGCGGATTGCTGGCGTTGTTGGACATGTTCTCTGGTGGTGCTTTCTCTAATGCTTCTATTTTTGCATTAGGGATTATGCCGTATATCTCCGCTTCCATCGTGATGCAGTTGATGGCAATTGCAGTTCCTTCTTTCCAGAAATTACAGAGAGAAGGTGAGAGTGGTCGTCGTAAGATCAACCAGTGGACTCGTTATCTGACAGTTGCTATCCTTCTGTTCCAGGGTCCTACTTATCTTGTTAACTTAAGTGTACAGCTGAAAGCCGCCGGAGCAGCTCTGCCTGCAGGTATATGGTTTACAATTTCTTCTACAGTTATTTTAGCTGCTGGAAGTATGTTTATCTTATGGCTTGGTGAAAGAATTACAGATAAAGGTGTTGGAAATGGTATTTCATTTATCATTTTAGTTGGTATTATAGCCCGTCTGCCGCATTCGTTGTTCCAGGAATTTGTTTCCCGGACGAGTGAGAGAACCGGTGGTCTGGTTATGTTCTTGTTTGAAATGTTGTTCCTTTTGTTGGTTATCGCAGGTGCGATCCTGTTGGTACAAGGTACTCGCAAGGTCCCTGTGCAATATGCAAAACGGATCATTGGAAATAAACAATATGGTGGCGCACGCCAGTACATCCCCCTTAAGGTGAATGCTGCAAACGTAATGCCTATCATCTTTGCCCAAGCAATCATGTTTATTCCTATTTCAATCGTCGGTTTCTCAAGCACAGGCGAACAGTCTGGTTTCGTAGCTGCGTTTATGGACAATACCGGATTTTGGTACAACTTCGTATTTGCTGTACTGATTATCTTGTTTACATATTTCTATACAGCTATCACGATCAATCCTACTCAGATGTCGGATGATCTGAAGAGAAACAACGGGTTCATTCCGGGCGTTAAGCCAGGAAAGAGTACCAAAGATTATTTGGATACCATCATGGACCGTATTACTTTGCCGGGAGCATTCTTCCTTGCATTAGTGGCTATCATGCCTGCTTTTGCCCGGATCGCCGGTGTAAGTATGGAGTTCTCGCAGTTCTTTGGCGGAACATCTTTGTTGATCCTGGTTGGTGTGGTGTTGGATACACTGCAGCAAGTAGAAAGTCATTTGCTGATGCGTCATTATGACGGTTTGTTGAAGTCAGGAAGAATTAAAGGTCGCTCAGGCGCAGTTGGTGCTTATTAATTTAGAATGATCTATTTAAAAACAGATGAAGAAATTGAGTTGATGCGTGCGGCGAATCAACTGGTAGGTAAGACGCTTGGCGAATTGGCCAAACATATTGCTCCCGGTGTCAATACGCTTCAACTCGATAAGATTGCCGAAGAATTCATTAGAGATAATGGTGCGGTTCCGGCGTTTTTGGGATACGGAGGTTTTCCTAATTCCATATGTGCTTCCGTGAATGAACAGGTTGTGCATGGTATTCCTTCTTCTAAGACAATACTGAAAGAGGGGGATGTCATATCTGTCGACTGCGGTACGGTTTTGAATGGTTTTGTCGGTGACTCGGCTTATACGTTTTGTGTGGGCGAAGTCGATCCCAAAGTGAAAAACTTGTTGAAGACGACAAAGGAATCACTTTACCTGGGAATCCAGCATGCCATCGAAGGCAAACGTCTCGGAGACATCAGTCATGCTGTACAGTCCTATTGTGAATCGAAAGGTTACTCTGTTGTCAGAGAGCTGGTCGGCCACGGTATCGGACGTAAGATGCACGAAGAACCGGAAGTCCCCAATTACGGGCGCCCTGGTTGCGGTCCCTTGTTACGCAGTGGTATGTGCATCTGCATAGAACCGATGATTAATATGGGAAGCAAGAATGTCGCTTTTGAGAAAGACGGTTGGACAGTCCGTACGAAAGACAGAAAGTGTTCGGCTCATTTCGAGCATTGTATCGCGATCCGTCCCGAAGGCCCCCAAATCTTGTCTTCATTCGAGTTTTTAGAAGAAGTTTTAGGTAATAATGCAATTTAATTTGATTTAATTTTATATGGCTAAACAGTCAGCAATTGAACAAGATGGAGTTATAGTAGAAGCATTGTCGAACGCAATGTTTCGTGTAGAATTAGAGAACGGACATGAAATCACTGCTCATATCTCAGGGAAGATGCGGATGCACTACATTAAGATCCTTCCCGGTGATAAAGTAAGAGTTGAGATGTCTCCGTATGATCTATCGAAAGGTAGAATTGCTTTTAGATATAAATAAAAAAAACAACAAGATATGAAAGTAAGAGCATCTTTAAAGAAGCGTACTCCCGAATGCAAAATCGTTAGAAGAAAGGGACGCTTATACGTAATTAACAAGAAAAATCCTAAGTATAAACAACGTCAAGGATAATTTATTATTTTTGCAAAATAATTTAAGTAAGTAATATGGCTATAAGAATAGTTGGTGTAGACTTGCCACAAAATAAAAGAGGAGAAATTGCCTTGACCTATATTTATGGTATTGGTCGTAGCGCTTCAAAATCCATTTTAGATAAAGCAGGGATCGATCGTGATATCAAAGTAAAAGACTGGACAGACGATCAGGCTGCAAAAGTACGTGAAGTCATTGGCGCTGAATACAAAGTAGAGGGTGATCTTCGTTCTGAAGTTCAGCTGAACATCAAGCGTCTGATGGATATCGGATGTTACAGAGGTGTTCGTCACCGTATTGGTTTGCCTTTGAGAGGCCAGAGCACAAAGAACAACGCTCGTACTCGTAAGGGTAAGAAGAAAACTGTTGCAAATAAGAAAAAAGCTACTAAATAATAAGAATTGATATGGCAAAGAAAACAGTCGCAGCAAAGAAGAGAAACGTAAAAGTTGACGCTTACGGTCAAGCTCATATTCATTCTTCTTTTAACAACATTATTGTATCTCTTGCTAATAGCGAAGGTCAGGTAATCAGTTGGTCTTCTGCTGGTAAGATGGGGTTCAGAAGTTCTAAAAAGAACACTCCGTATGCAGCTCAGATGGCTGCTCAGGATTGTGCAAAAGTAGCTTACGATCTTGGTTTGAGAAAAGTAAAAGTATTCGTAAAGGGACCGGGTAACGGACGTGAGTCTGCTATCAGAACTATCCACGGTGCAGGCATTGAAGTAACAGAGATCGTCGACGTTACTCCGCTTCCTCACAATGGTTGTCGTCCTCCGAAAAAGAGAAGAGTATAATTAACTATAGTTTCTTGAACATTGAATCCGGAATTGTGAATAGATTACACAAAGACCTTATCCTCTCTGTAGTCGCGGCTGCACGGTTCCAGATTCAGAACAGAACATTAAAACAATAAAAAAATGGCAAGATATACTGGACCTAAAACAAGAATTGCCCGTAAGTTTGGTGAGGCAATATTCGGACCGGATAAAGTTCTTTCAAAGAAGAACTATCCTCCCGGACAGCACGGAAATGCCCGCAAGAGAAAAACTTCTGAGTATGGAATACAGCTTCGTGAGAAGCAGAAAGCTAAATACACTTACGGTGTATTGGAAAAACAGTTTAGAAACCTGTTTGAAAAAGCATCACGTTCAAAAGGTATTACCGGTGAAGTGCTGTTGCAGTTGCTGGAAGGCCGTCTGGACAACGTAGTGTTCCGTTTGGGTATCGCCCCGACGCGTGCTGCTGCCCGTCAGTTGGTTTCTCATCGTCACATTACAGTAGACGGTAAGGTTGTAAACATTCCTTCTTACTCTGTAAAAGCCGGTCAGGTTATTGGTGTTAGAGAAAAATCCAAGTCTTTGGAAGTGATTGCCGACGCACTGTCAGGATTCAACCACAGCAAGTATCCTTGGATCGAATGGGATCAGTCTTCTTTAAGCGGAAAATTACTGCATCTGCCGGAAAGAGCTGACATTCCTGAAAACATTAAAGAGCAGTTGATCGTAGAATTGTATTCTAAATAATAATTGATTTCCATGGCGATATTAGCATTTCAAAAACCCGATAAAGTATTAATGTTGGAAGCGGACAATTTCTTCGGAAAGTTTGAATTTCGTCCGTTGGAACCCGGCTATGGTATTACTATAGGTAATGCTCTGCGCCGTATTCTCCTGTCGTCACTTGAAGGTTTTGCTATTACATCCATTAAGATCGAGGGGGTTGACCATGAATTTGGTACAATCCCCGGTGTTATCGAGGATGTGACAAACATTATCTTGAATTTGAAACAAGTACGGTTCAAGCATATTGTAGACGACATAGAGAATGAAAAAGTAAGTATTACTGTTTCGGGTTCGGAAGTGTTCAAAGCCGGTGATATTGGTAAACAGCTGACCGGGTTCGAAGTATTGAATCCAGAGTTGGTTATTTGTCGTTTGGATCCGAACGCAGGTTTCCAGATCGAGCTGACGATTAACAAAGGTCGCGGATATGTTCCCGCTGATGAAAACAGAGACCCGAATGCAGACATGCACGTGATTGCAATCGACTCTATTTACACACCTATTCGTAACGTCAAGTATTCGATTGAGAACTTCCGTGTTGAGCAAAAGACGGACTACGAAAAGTTGGTTCTTGAAATAGCCACTGATGGTTCTATTCATCCGAAGGAAGCGTTAAAAGAGGCAGCTAAGATTCTGATTCACCATTTCATGTTGTTCTCAGATGAAAAGATTGCTATCGAGACAGTTGATACTGACGGTAATGAGGAATTCGATGAAGAAGTGCTTCACATGCGTCAGTTGCTGAAGAGCAAGCTCTCGGATATGGATCTTTCCGTTCGCGCATTGAATTGCTTGAAGGCCGCAGATGTTGAAACGTTAGGTGAGTTGGTTAAATTCAACAAGAATGACTTGTTGAAATTCCGTAACTTCGGTAAGAAGTCACTTACAGAACTTGATGAACTGCTTGAGAGTCTGAACCTTTCATTCGGTATGGATATCACTAAATATAAATTAGATAAAGAGTAAGTATAGCGATGAGACACAATAAGAAAATAAATCATTTAGGTCGTACGAACACTCACCGTAACGCAATGCTTTCAAACATGGCATGTTCTCTTATCAAGCATAAGAGAATCTTTACGACTGTTGCTAAAGCTAAAGCGCTTCGCAAGTTCGTAGAACCGCTTATCACTAAGTCTAAAGAGGATACAACTCACTCAAGACGTGTGGTATTCAGCAATTTGCAAGACAAATATGCTGTAACAGAATTGTTCAAGGAAGTATCTCAGAAGATCGGTGATCGTCCGGGTGGTTACACTCGTATCCTGAAGACTGGTAACCGTCTGGGTGACAACGCAGCAATGTGCTTCATTGAACTGGTTGATTACAACGAAAACATGTTGAAGACAGCTACGGCTAAGAAAGCAACTAAGACAAGACGTTCTCGCAAAAAGTCTACAGTTGCTGAAACAGAAGCTCCTGTTGCAGAAGCACCGGTTGCTGAAGAAAAAGCTGCCGAATAATTCCAGCTTATTCAACAAACAAATAAAAAAAGCCTGTCTGCCCTTTCGCAGACGGGCTTTTTTGTGTTTTACCAGAGCCTGATCCTAACAGACAGTCTCAAATAGAGGTTCATCCCTTTCCTCAGGATCCTGAGGATCAGGGCGAGGAAAAGTTTCAGGGCTGATGGAAGGTGTTTCATCCGGTGTAGGTTTAAAGTGGAACATAAAATTCAACAAAGCCAAGATAAATTCAAGAACCTTTCTGATCTTCTTCATGATGTATAGTCGTTTAGAGTTTATAATACGATTAACGCCATAATCGCCTGTATTGTCTGTGCGATTTGGATGATGCTGAGCCGGTAGGTTTCCCGGTTATCACCGTTTAGTTCGCTGATGTAGGGACTGTAAGCGATCTCCTTTGCGTATGCCTGTAGATCGTTACTCACCTGCCAGGCGGAGCGATAGCTGTTCCGTATCAAGCGGGCGAAATCGAGGAAGGAATTCTCTCGTGTGTCATAGCGTCGGAAATTCAATGGATAGGAGGAAGCCTTTACGGTTGTTTTCCCGCCATGCCAATAAGCGTTGCTGCACCCATAGGCGGTCAGTCCGAAATAGTTCCGCGACTCCTTTGCCAGGTTGCTCGTTCCCCAGCCACTTTCAAATGCCGCCTGTGCCAGAATGGCCAGTGGATTCAGGTTGAAGGCGGCTCCTGCCGACACAGCTGCCGGTAGGCATTCTTTTACGAAGTTGATTTGCGCTGGTTTCATAATTCTCCGGGTCTGTCATCTTCACCACCTGCATCGGACTTATCTGTCTCTTGTCCAATGCGTTCAATACTCACTTTGGCAATCATTTCGCGCAGCTTAACTCCCGGAGAATAGATTATTCGAGGCTTCCTGATCAATGATGCGTGAAAATCGTCTGCATTTACCACTCCGGAGCTTCCGAGCGAGAGCCGGAAGTTGCCCAATGCACCCAACTGGACCACTTCGCCACGCAACAACGCTTCCTGCATACAACGGATCAATCCCAACAAGACAAGCGCTACATCACCGTCACTGGCCGTCGAACGGTCTGCCACCACATCGCAGATCGTGTCGAAATCCATCATACCTGTGACATTGGCCGAGGCATAATACCGCTTGGCGTCGGTTGCCGCACCTTTGGTCAAGTCTTTCTTTAAAACAAGTTTGTACTTTACTGACATACGATTAATAGATTAAGGGTTAGTGAATTATTATATAACAAAGATACGACGTCCGGTGGCCTGGCGGGAAAGGTATATACGGTTAGCTGAGGTTTCGGCAGTATTTCTTGTTTTTTTGTAAAATAATTGTCGGATTCTTTGTGTAGTACCAAAAAATGTCGTACATTTATAATGTATTAGAATGGTTAAATCAAAATTATTATGGAAGATAAAAAAATAGAGCTTATATCGGCAAAAGGGGCTATGGGGGTTACTGAATTCGCACTCCTTTATTTCCCGGATTGTACCCCGGAGATCGCCTATAAAAGGATGTGGGTATGGATACGGACTTCACGTGGTCTGAAAGAGAAACTCTTGGCTGCGGGGTGGGTGAAATTCCAGAAACTCTATACGCCGAAGCAGGTAGCCTGCCTGGTCGAGCACTTGGGGGAACCTTAGAAATAACAAACAACCGAAAGAGCCGCACGAAACGTTCCGACAGGGACTGTAGCCTTTCATTTAATACATAGTAGTATGGTAATACAAAAAGAAGTCGAAGGAACTAGCTTCGACTCTGCGTTCCAGACAGGGAACGCCAGTTTGATGACCTTGGATCAGTACATCGGTAATGTGAAAAGTGGCGAATATGCAAGCCGGATCGCTTATCTGCGCGGGCTTATCAAAGCCGGAAAAAAGGATGAAGCGGATGCTTACAAGAAAAAACTACCCCTCTATGTCGCCGGCGGCGTGATGGAGGGAGGCCGCAAACTTGAGCACATGGTACGCTATAGCGCGTGCACGGTGGTCGATATAGACGATTCACCTATACCCGTCCCCGAATTGCTCCTCCGGGCAGCCGAGCTCCCGTATGTGAAAGCCGGCCACGTCAGCCCTTCCGGCAGCGGCGTCAAGCTTTTCGTATTGGTTGACAGTGGGTTGAAGGACCATTATCCAGCCTTTGAAGTCGTCCGCCGCCGTGTAGAGACGGATCTTCCGGGTGTGAAGGTGGACATCAGTGGGAAAGATCCGAACCGTGGCTGTTTCGCCAGCCATGACCCGGACGCTTTTTATAAAGAAGAATCCGAAGTGATCGAAATCCCCGTTGCCAGTCCGGAGCTTCAGTCTGGTTCCGGGCATCCCTCCGCAGGTATGTGCTCCGGCATGAGGCTTTCGAACTACATCGACAAGTACGAACAAAGCAATGTTTTTGTCTCCGGCAACCGCCATTCCTATCTTGTGAAGTTGTCTTCGGCCTTGAATAATGCCGGCTTTTCTCCTTACGACGCCGCCCGAGAGTGTGTCCGCCGCTACGGCTCGGCCGACTTCCCGGCTGTCGAGGTCGAGACGACGGTAAACGACATCTACCGGCGCTACAGTGCTTCGCACGGGAGCTGTGCGTTCCATCCGGATGGGACTTGTTCTGTCCCGAAATCTGCCAAATCTGCCAAGTCTGCCACCCCCTTTCCAAAAACGGCACAAAAGGATGTAGAACATGGAGAATGTGATGATATAGAGCTGGATAGCACCCTTCTCCCTCGCTTTGACGAGGCTATTTACGATCATTTACCACCTCTTCTCACGGACATATTGAAACATGCGTACAGCTGTACGGATCGCGATATTTTGCTGATTTCTTCGCTGACACTCCTGAGCAGTGTGACCCCCGGCGTCAAAGGCTCGTTGGGCGAACACGATTACACACCTGCCTTTTACACGATCATAACCGGTGGTTCTGGAAGTGGGAAAGGACGTATCGCAGCTCTGCAACGGATGCTCGAACCCTGGCAACAGTATATTTATGATAATTCTCGCCACCAGGTCGAAGAATATGAAGATTTGCAGGAAGCATACGATAACTACAAGATGCAAAAACGTCAGAAACAGGCCTCTAAACAGCTGCTCGGGCCGGCTCCGTCAAAGCCGAAGATGGTGAAACAGAGAAACCTTGCGCTGACAGGTAACGTTACGCAGGCCCGACTTGTGGAACTGCTCGAAGCCAACTATCCCTACACCTCCTGCATGGTCGATACCGAGATGGAGACGGTCTTGAGTATGTTCTCGCAGGATTTCGGCAAATATAATGATGTGTTGAACAAGTCGTATCATCATGAACCTGTAGGTAGCTCGACTAAAAGCAGCGGATCGTTCATGGTCAGACGGCCCAACTTGGCATTGCTGCTGAGCGGTACTCCTGCCATGCTTCCCCGTCTGATCCCTTCGACCGAAAACGGCCTTTTCAGTCGTATCCTGATGTACCGTATACCGGGAAGCGGGGCCTATCGTCCGTTGACTTCGGCTGACGATAGTCCGGCAGCATCCGAATATTTTGAAGCCTTGGGGCAGCGTGTGCTCGATATCGGGGTTTTTCTCGACGGCTCTCCGACATGGGTCAAATTCAGTGATGCCCAGCGTAAACGCCTCGATCGTTTTTTCGAGCGCGAGTATTACAATGTCCGTTCTTTCGGCAACGAAGACATGGAGTCGACGGTTCTGCGCTATCGCTTGGCTATTTTTCGCATAGGAATGGGGCTGACCGTGTTGCGCAAGGGCGAGAGTGGTTGTCCGGAGCGTGTCTGGACGATCAGCGACGATGATTTCGCCACCGCCTTCCATCTCGGCAAGGTTTGTTTGCAACATGCCTATGTCGTGGCTACATCGTTGCAGAGCGCGGCGTCAGAGGTGCATTTTCGGTTCCCGCACCATTTGCGCAACTTGTTTGTCTCTCTTCTTGATTCTTTCAAACGCATTGATGTGGTCAGGGAAGCGAATGTCCGTGAAATTTCTGAATCAACAGTCGATAAATTCCTCCGTAAACTACAAAAAAATGATCTAATCGTCTCAGAAGGAAATGGTTACTACCGAAAAACGGAACGGGGAAAACAGGTTGTCGAAATTTAAAAAGGCCCTGGCAGACTTGGCAGACTTTGGCAGGTTTTTCAGGCAAAATCCGGAAAGCTTCAAAAAACAGACCGGTAAGCATCGGACCAACGACGGACACGTACCCCTTCGAAACGCAGTAGGCATCGGGGTTTTCCCTAAAAAACACCGATTTTTGAACGAAAACGGCGTTAATGAATTTTTAGAATGTAGTTTTTATGGGTAAATCGTTGTGGATGAGCTGTTTGTAGGATGTAAAAATGACGAAAAAAAAGGATCCTTTTTTTTCGTCATTTTTACAGCACAAAAATACATATACTTTTTAAAACCACAACTCTTTTCTGCAAAAAAAATCCTACATCTATATCCTTTCTTATCAATCAGATAGCAATTCGAGGACAAAAAACCACCTTTTCAACACAAACTCCCCAAAATGGCAAAAAAAATGACGAAAAAAAACGATCGTTTTTGCTATCAATATACGAAAGTTAACACGTGTACATTATAAACGTGTGTACATATATAAGAAGAACGAACATTTCAATTTATAGTATTATTAATATTAAATTTTAGATTATGAACAAAAAGTTTTCTACGCTTATGGTAGCTGCCCTGCTTACAGCATGGGGAGGTACTAATCGTATGTATGCGCAAGAGCCTGGGGGTGATGCTACAGCAACCGAAACTCCTGCTTCCGTGTGTGACTTCGCCGGAGAAAGCATCGCTTTGGCTGGTGCTACATTCGAAGATGACGAAACTCTGGATCCCGAAAAGTATTATTTCGTACAGGATGCAGAAGGCAATTTCCTGTATTTGGACAATTCGACCAAGGCTTTTCAGGCAAGATTGGTTGAAGAAGGAACGGTGACCGCTTCTCTGGAAGACATCGACAAAGCCTTGTGGCAGATCAAAACCCAAATCTCCAATGACGGAGGTGTAGTCCGTTTCTATTTGGTGAACAAGGGAACAGGACTGTTTTTCTCTTATGACCCGGCTAATGCGGTTACTTCTGAAAAACCGGACGCTACTGCCGCTTCAAAATACCTCGGTGGCGCTTATCCTTATTGGAAATGGTTTGCCAGCAAGTACAACAAAGCTGGACAATTCGGTACGGAAGCCGGTTTGAGCGTCGTACATTCCGCAGCTGACTATACGATGGTGCTGATGGCTGACGACGACAACGTGCTGTATTCTTACAAGTATAGCGAAAAAGAAGAAGAAGCTCCGGATGAAGCAATTTCTTTGAAGGTCGTTAAGGCCGGCGCTTATGTGATGAAAGCTGCCGACTTGAACACGAAAGCAACAAAGGACGGCTTGAAATACATGCAGCTTGACTTTGGTGAAAAAGCAAACCAGAACAACATCTTTGCAACAAAATTGCAGGCACAGGGGTTGAACCGTGCTTCAAGTGCAACAGCCGGTGAAGGTTTCTTGTATCGCATCGACAACTCAGAGGGGTATGCAAATGGTTGGTCAACAGGTATGGACAATGATTACCTGATCTTGAACACATTGGAAAACGACGAACTGAGCAACAAATATGTACATGTCGATACATCTTATTTTGCAAGTACAGGCGCTTCCCATAAATTGTATAACAATATCGCTGTGACGAAAAATGCCGCATCTTTTGTTGAAGATGTGGACCAGTGTTTCGAACAGATCGCAAGCGGCCTGCCTTTGGATGCTTTCCGTTTCAAATTCGTGAAGAATCTGGAAACAGACAAAATTTGGGTCAGAGCTTTGGTTGAAGCTGTCGAAATGGAAGAACCGGCTGAAACTTATTACAACAATTCGGATGCCAAAAGAGTTACTTTCTGGAATTATGCTTCGACTGTAACATCTGGCAATTCTCAATGGAGTGCAATTGAAGAAGGTCTGGCAGAACAAGTAAAGAATGGTACGGGTACAAACTTGGTTCTGTCTCACTGTACTTTGCAGGATGAAACGAAGAAAGTCGTTACATTCTACGAATGTGATGCCGACAAGACCAAGAACCGTGTCAACCTGTTGGCTTCGGATGCTTCAAGCAAAGACTACAAGAGCTTGGCCGAAGGTATTTACAAAGTATATGTAAAGACTGTTACGGCAGACAACTACAAGAAGTATGTCGGACTCTATGCTGCTAATTCGCTTTGTGGCGAAAACAAATATGCAGAAGTGGTAAAACAGGATGTGGAACACATGCCGGCTTACCAGTGGGTTGTGACGAAAGTGGTTAAGAACGGTGAAATGGCTGCCATCAGCCCGATCAAGGTCCAGAACCGCGAGTTCAATTCTGACTTCATGGGTGAGGCTATCCACCAGTTGGTGAAAGTGGACGGTCTGGCTGCCAACGAATATCTGTGTGACGGCAAAGTATTCGTATTCGAATTGATCGACCCGGCTACTACTCTCGGTTATTTCAATGAAGATACGGAAGAAGATGTGGCTAACATCAAGTCTTACAACTTGACCTATCTGAGCGGTTTGGCAGGCGAAGGCGCTACTCTGGCTGTAGGTCTGGATAAGGAAGAAAAAGATATCGTCCTGACTGTAGGCAAGGAAGCAGTTTCTTTCAACTTGCATCCGGTTAAGAAAGAAATGGAATATGGCATCACAGATGATCTGGAACGCGCTGTTTATACATTGGAAGTTGAAGAATCGGGTGTCCTGACTGACCAAGCTAAGAGATATGTGATGGCTGAAGCTTATGGCGCAAGCGTTAAATATGTCTTGACTGAAGAAGAAAACGCAAGCGAGTTCATGCTGAAAGAACAGAACTGCGTAGACGGCACACACTATTATGCATTGATCGAAGTTGCTTACGATAAGGAAACTAAGACTTATTCACAGGCTTATAAAGCCGGTGTAGACGATGTGACTGCACAGTTGATCCAGGAATGCCTCTGCTGTGATGAAGAGTCAGGTAAGGATTGTCGTATCTCTTCTTTCGCTCTGACTGTTGATGACACCCCGTTGTATCGCCGTTTGGGTGAAACGAATCCGGCAGACGAATTCGAAGACATGAAGATCAACATCGGTAAGATCTATCGTACGAACTCGACTGAACGTGAATATCTGTATGAAGACGTGAACTCTGTTTATGCAGGTGGAAAGGGTATCAACTTCCTTGGCGTAGAGGGTAAGGGTGATAACAAAGATGCCGGCCTGACAATCGATACGGCTTATGTACGTTACGAAACTTCCATGCCGCAGTATATGTTCGTAATGGAGGCAGTCCGCCACGAAGCTGGCAAGGAATGTCCGTTCGACCCGTACCACAACAGCGATGAATATCTGGCTGCACATCCGGAAGGTTGCCCGCACGCTGTTCCTACACAGGCTTATACGACTGGTCGTTATTTGATCAACTTCGCAGACTCTGTGAACTTGTCTGAAAATGCGAGAGATTACCAGTGGAACCAGAAATACACTCGTTTAGGCTTCGTTGATGCTAAGCACATTGGTGATACATTGATCATCATGCGTGATGGCCAGCCGGGTACGGAAGCTGCCGATTCTATCTTCTTGGGCGACAACAAGCATAATATGCCGACATTGACATTGAATGCTAATCCGAGCAAGAACTCCAAAGGCGACTCTATCCATGCAGCCCATGAATATGGTATCAAGAACGCTGTATTTGCATTGCGTCTGGTCAATACTGACGCTTGTGACTTCTTGATCGAAACTGCCGGAAATAAGAAGATCCCGACAGAAAATCAGGCTTGGGTAGCAATTAAGAACGGTGTGCCTGTTGTAGCTGAATATGCTACTTATACAGACGCTATCGCAGATGCTGAAATCTTCAACATCGAAAAGACCGACAAGGCTGCAACTGATAATGAAGAAGTAACTGTATCTGAAGTGACAATCATCGCTGGTAACGGCCAGTTAACAATCGCCGGTGCTGCTGGTAAGAAAGTTGTCATCAGCAACATTTTAGGCCAGGTAGTAGCTAACACGGTTGTTTCTTCTGACAACGCTACAATCGCTGCTCCGCAGGGTATCGTAGTCGTAGCTGTTGAAGGTGAAGAAGCTGTAAAAGCTATCGTTAAATAACGATTGATACTAAAAAACAATACTGTCTATCGTAAGGGCGGAGTAGAACCCCGCCCCTACAGAGACATATGACATTTTATAATCAAATAATTCTAAATATCACCGTGCGGTATTTCCCGGATAGCTGGCCTTGCAGCCGTTACTTGGGAGCGTCCAATTACCTCGCGAGGGGGAACAAGCGGTGAATATTAATACTAAAGTTAATGAAATTATAAAAAGTTCTTCTGTCCTTCCCTCTGTGAAGACCGGAGGCAGACAAAAAAACAAGCCCCTGCAATCGTTTGGTTGCAAGGGCTTCGTTATATTATTACGTTGCAGTTCATCTTGATCCTTCAAGGCTGTAATTCATTTCAATAGCGCCTCCACCTCTTTTTCTGGCAGTCCGGCAGTCTTGGCGATGGTTGCAAGATCCATGCCTGCTTGCTTCATGTTCAGGATGATTTTGCGCATTCCTTCGGCTTTCCCTTTTTCCTCCCCCTCCTCAAAACTTGTAGCCATGCAGGCAGCCAGGTCGCGTTCGGCTGCAATACTTAGTTCGTATGCTAAGCGTTCTTTAGCGCTCACGCGTTGTAGTTCGATAGCGTTTTTGAGTTTTCGCAGGAGTTTGTCGTTTTGTATTGTTTCTTTTGATAGCTGCTCCATAATGTCTATGTTGTTTATCTCAATAGCGCCTCCACCTCTTTTTCCGGTAGTCCGGCAGTCTTGGCTATGGTGGCAAGATCCATACCTGCCTGCTTCATGTTCAGGATGATTTTGCGCATTCCTTCGGCGATGCCTTGGGTAATTCCTTCGGCTTTCCCTTTTTCCTCCCCCTCCTCAAAACTTGTAGCCATGCAGGCAGCCAGGTCGCGTTCGGCTGCAATACTTAGTTCGTATGCTAAGCGTTCTTTAGCGCTCATGCGTTGTAGTTCGATAGCGCTTTTGAGTTTTCGCAGGAGTTTGTCGTTTTGTATTGTTTCTTTTGATAACTGTCCCATAATGTCTATGTTGTTCATCGTGTATAAAAACTTTTTGTAAAACGTATCGCATTCCTCAAAGTTCAAATTGAACTTTGGAAGCTCCAAGTAGATCTCATTCAGCGTTTCGCTGAACGGAATTTTCAGTTCACGGTCCATGCGCACGACATCCCAACGATATTTGTCAGTGTAGCGCGTATCGAGCCGGAAGTCCAAAAAGCAGACTACATACACTTTGTTGATATGATAGTTCCACCGTCTTCTCTCCTCCTCCTTTGCCAACCGGAACTTCTCGCTTTCTATATCAGCCTGCATTTGTATAACAAACGAAGCGTAGTAAAGTACACGGTCGGAGAAGTACTTTTGTCTCTTTTTCTGGATTTCGACAATGAAAAGCTCCCCATCCGATCCTTCACAAAACAAATCGAATACAGCTTTCCTGCTATCAGTATTGTTGCCTTGCATTTCCACGTTGTGGAATATGATATCTTTGATATCCTTGTTAAGCAGGCTGTTCAAGAAGCCGATTGTAAGCTCCTTGTTCGACACAGTGCCGAAAAACCTTTTAAACGCGTAATCCGATTTCGGATCAATAAACATGTCTGATTTCATAGTTTGACAGGTTTTAGGTCGCTATCCAATGCCGGATAGTGTAACAAAGATAATCGTTTATCTGAAAGCCGGAAAGTTTTGTTCGGAAAAAGTAGGGGAGGTGGCATTTCCTTTTGGGATTCGTTATGTATAAACATTCTATCGCATTATGAACGCTTTAGGATATCGGATCGAATTGTCGATGTCGTTGTAAATAGGGCAATAGACAATATTGATCCCCTTTCCCCAACAAAGCTTCGTCCTCTTTTGTTATATTTGTACAAAAGATAAAACTCAAATAGTAAAAATATGGAAATTGTAAAAGTAGTAGGACGAGAAATCCTTGATTCACGTGGTAACCCGACTGTTGAAGTAGATGTACATTTGGCTTCCGGAGCTTTTGGCCGCGCAGCTGTTCCCTCTGGCGCTTCTACCGGTGAAAACGAAGCAATCGAACTTCGTGATGGTGACAAGAAACGCTATGGTGGCAAAGGCGTTCTGAAAGCTGTCGATAATGTAAATAATGTAATTGCTCCTGCTATCCTGGGTATGAGCGCCCTGAACCAGCGTGAGATCGACCATAAACTGATTGAACTTGACGGTACGAAGACAAAGTCTAATTTAGGCGCCAACGCTATGTTAGGCGTTTCTCTGGCTGTAGCTAAGGCGGCAGCTAACTATTTGGACCAGCCTCTCTACCGTTATATCGGCGGGACGAATGCCTATGTATTGCCTGTCCCGATGATGAATATTATCAATGGCGGCTCGCATTCAGATGCCCCGATCGCTTTTCAGGAATTTATGATCCGTCCGGTTGGCGCTTGTTGCTTCCGGGAAGGTTTGCGCATGGGTGCCGAAGTTTTCCATGCTTTGAAGAAGGTGTTGCACGATCGCGGCCTGAGCACGGCTGTCGGTGACGAAGGTGGTTTTGCTCCTGCTTTGGATGGGACGGAAGACGCTCTGAACTCCATCATGGCTGCCATTAAAGCTGCCGGATACGAGCCGGGTAAAGACGTAACGATTGCCATGGACTGTGCCTCTTCCGAATTCTATCATGACGGCGTATATGATTATACGAAGTTTGAAGGAGCCAAGGGAGCCAAGCGTACTGCCGAGCAACAGGTAGCTTATCTGTCTGAACTGGTAGCCAAATACCCGATCGACTCTATCGAGGACGGTATGGACGAAAACGATTGGGCCGGCTGGAAACTGCTGACTGAAGCGTTGGGAAGCAAATGCCAGTTGGTCGGTGACGACCTGTTCGTGACAAACGTAGAATTCCTGAAGAAAGGTATCGAGGAAGGTTGTGCCAACTCTATCCTGATCAAGGTGAACCAGATCGGAACGTTGTCTGAAACACTGGATGCAATCGAAATGGCACACCGTAACGGCTATACCTCCGTCACTTCGCATCGTTCGGGTGAGACCGAAGATGCTACGATCGCCGACATCGCCGTTGCTACCAACAGTGGGCAGATCAAGACCGGTTCTTTGAGCCGTTCGGACCGTATGGCGAAATACAACCAGTTGCTCCGTATCGAAGAGGAGTTGGGTGACTTGGCTGTTTATGGATATAAAACTTACAAGAAGTAAGAATCTCCGTTAATGATTTAGATGTAAGTGAAGAGGGTTGCGTCAGTTTTTGGCGCAACCCTCTTTTTTTATTTATTTTCTCCATCTTTCGATTAACCGACCTATCTCTCCGATCCAGAGAACCAGAGAAGTCGAGCCGATAATGATTCCCCAGTCTTTCCAGGATAACGGGACGACACTGAACATCTCGCCGCCGAACGTGACGATCAGATATTGCCCTATGATAATGAGCAAGGCCACCATCAAGAAACTCTTGCACCCTTTCAGGTTGGCGAATGCCGAGCGGCCTTCCATAAACGCTTTTGCATTGAACATATTCCAGAACTGAAGCATCACGAAGAAACTGAAGAACCAAGATAGGTCGTGCGGCGTCAGTCCGTCCTGTGCATGGAAGTGAAGCAACAATCCCATCAAAACGATTACAAATGCGAGACCGACACCGAAAATATTATAAGCCATCGGGCGGGTAATGATAAAGTCGCCGTTCTTACCGCTCCGGCGAGGTTTGTCTTTCATCACCCGTTCGTTAGGTGGCAGCGAAGCCAGTGCTCCGGCGGCAAATGTATCCATAATTAGGTTCACCCAAAGCATCTGGGTGATCGTAAGCGGGGATTCGGTCCCCAATAAAGACCCCAACAAGACGATCAGGCAGGCCGCCACATTGATCGTCAACTGGAACAACAGGAATTTCTGGATGTTCCGGTACAGTGAACGTCCCCACATTACCGCCCGGGTAATGCTGCTGAACGAGTTGTCTATGATCGTGATGTCGCTTGCCTCTTTTGCCACGGAGGTTCCGTCTCCCATAGATAGTCCGACCTGTGCGGCTTTCAGGGCCGGGGCGTCATTGGTACCGTCGCCTGTGACGGCCACTACGGCTCCTTTTTGTTGCAACAATTGTACTAGGCGTTGTTTGTCAGTCGGTCGGGCGCGGCACATGATCTTCAAGTCGAGCACACGATCCAGCGCTTCTTCGTCAGTCAAGGCTTCGAAGCCTGGGCCGGTGATGATGTTGCGTTCGGTGTCTCCGGTCTTCCAGGTTCCGATCTGTCGTCCGATCTCTTTAGCCGTTCCCGGAGTGTCGCCGGTCACGATCTTGATGTCGATGCCGGCATCAAGGCAACTTTGGACAGCAGCCGGAACATCAGCACGAACAGGGTCGGAAATAGCGACGATACCTAAATAAGTAAGGTCCGTCTTGTGCAGCCGTCCGTTCACGAAAAATGCGGCATCCTGCCCGTCTTCAAGTATCTGATAGGCGAATCCCAACGTACGCATAGCTTGGTTCTGATAGTCCAGCAGTTGCTTTTCGATACCGGCTTTGCATTCTTCTACCGGTTTGTAGGTGCCGTCGATAGCCACCCGATTGCTGTTCGCCAGTACGATTTCCGGGGCACCTTTGACATACAGCACGCGTTTGCCCAATAAGGATGATTGTACGACTGTTGCCATATATTTCCGTTCGGTGGAGAATGTCAATTGGTCCAGTATCCGGTCATTTTCTCTTATTTCCAGGTAATTCTGATGTTGGCTGTTCAACCATAGCAGCAAGGCTGCTTCTGTCGGGTTCCCTAATGTTTTTATCTTTTCTTCGGAGAAGTCGAGGAAGGCGGTTGAGTTGACCGATATTCCTTCTTTTATCAGCACGCTCAGGCAGTCGTCTCCTAATTGCTGGCCTTTCAGGTTATAAAAGTTTGTCTGATATACCTGCATTTGGTTCTGTGTGAGTGTTCCGGTCTTATCGGTACAGATAACAGTGGTAGCCCCCATTGTTTCGCAGGCATGCATTTTGCGGACCAGATTGTTTGTTTTCAGCATACGGTTCATACTGAGTGCAAGGCTGAGGGTTACGCTCATCGGCAAACCTTCCGGTACGGATACGACGATCAACGTGACGGCTACCATAAAGATATTCAAAATATGCGAGATCAGGTCCATGACCGGCATTCCGGATGAAGACAGTAATACTTTTGTTAGCAGTGCGATAAAAGTGATGGCGGCAATCGCATAGCCGGCCTTACTGATTACTTTTGCCAGCCCTGCCAGCTGCATCTGCAACGGTGTGTCGATATTGTTTTCTATCTGCGAGCCTTCATACACTTTCCCGTATCCGGTTTCATCACCGACTTTCTCCACCGCCATAACGCCGTGTCCGTCGACAACAGTCGTTCCGCGCATGACAACATTAGACGGATAGGTCGCTTCTTCATCGAAGTCCGCTTCGTTGGTTGTCTTGCTGATGATCGGTTCGCCGGTCAATGTCGATTCGTTGATCTGGAGGGAGATCGCTTCCAATAGATGTCCGTCGGCCGGGACCTCTTCTCCCGTTTCAAGTACGACTATATCGCCGACGACCACCTCTTTTCGCGGAATCTGGCAGATATTCCCTTCGCGGATCACCTTCACGAAAATATCATCATTGACTGTATTCAAAACGTCGAATGCTCTGTTTGCTTTGACTTCGAAAAAGAAGCCGACGCAAGAAGCCAACATGATGGCAAAGAATATGCCGATCGGTTCGAGGAAAGCGCTGAAGCCTTTAGCCTCCGGTCCCCAACAATGTACGCCGGCGATAATCATGGATAAGAACCATGCCACCAATAGGATTTTGATAATCGGGTCGTTGAACTTTTCAAGAAATTGGCTCCATAGAGAGGCTTTCTCTGGAGGAGTGAGGATATTTTCGCCGTGAAGGCGCCTGCTTTCTTCTACTTCTTGTTTGGTTAATCCTTGATACTGATGTTTTTTCTCCATAAATTTATTAATCTGTTTCAGAAAATTGAAGGGACAAATAAAGTAAAGTTAAGGGACATATACAAATGCAGGAAGTTAATGTTTGAAATCAGATAGTGATTAAGTCTTTGTTTTTAAGGTAATTTAATGATAAATGAATAAACCTTTTAAGGCTTTGAATTGTCTTATATATACATAGGCAAATAATAGTGTTTAGTTATTTAAGGTTATATGAGGAACATTAGGTTATTCTTTTTTGTGGGGATTGTCCTTTTTTTCGGGGGGCAATCCCTTTATTCTCAAAGTAAGAAAGAGAGGAAGGAACAGAAAGCAAAAGAGATAAAAGAAATGATAGAAAACGGCCGGTTTACGATCGAGGTGGACCGGGCGTTGCCAATGGGAGGACGTACGGTTAATCTGACGACTCCTTATTCTCTTGAAATGCGCGGTGACTCGGCGATTTCTTATCTGCCTTATTTCGGCAGGGCATATTCTTTGCCGTATGGTGGAGGCGACGGGATGCGTTTTGAAGAATCAATTACCGATTATCAATCAACCTTCGATAAGAAGGGGACCGCTCGAATTAAATTCGTAGCCCGTACCAAAGAAGATACTTTCCGTTTCGATATGCAAGTATTTTCAAATGGTTCCGCGATCATAAGCGTAACGCCGACTAATAGGCAGAATATCACATACCAGGGAGAACTGGCTCCGAAGAAGGAGGATTGAGCAGACGCCCCTGCCGCGCATTTCGTTCTGAAATACGTTTATTTACCTTGGCTGTAAATTCAAAATTCTTAAGTCCCCAATCTGGTGCAATCAGCAACTCTTTTGGGGATTGTGATACGAACCTCTCTACGACAATAGAGGGGTTTAATCGTTCTATGAAGTCTATGACCAGGTCGATGTATTCATCGGCAGTGTAGAGATGGAACTGTTCAGGATGTTCCGCCTGTTCCCTGGCCATGCGCGTACCTCGGATAAGCTGCAATTGATGGAGCTTCAGCGTCGTGAGAGGAAGGGCGGACAGAATGTCGGCATGGTGCAATATCTCTTCCCTGCTTTCTCCCGGAAGGCCTAAGATCAAGTGGGCTCCTGTGTAGATGTTTCTGGCCGCCGTGCGACGGATGGTCTCTTCCGATTCGGCATGTGTATGTCCCCGGTTGATACGGGTTAAGGTGCGGTCCAGCGTGCTCTCCAGGCCATATTCGATCATCACGAACTTCTTTTGGGATAAAGTGGAGAAATAATCCAATAGCGCGTCCGGCATACAGTCCGGGCGTGTTCCGACGATCAGTCCGACGACATCCGGACAGGCGAGGGCTTCTTCATATTTGGAGATCAATGAATCCAGTTTGTCATACGTGTTTGTGTATGCTTGGAAATAGGCCAGATATTTCATCTCCGGATATTTACGGGAGAAAAAGCGAACGCCTGCTTCCAGTTGTTCCGTTACGCTTTTTTCGGTATGGCAGTATTCCGGGCTGAATGTTTGGTTGTTGCAGTAGGTACAACCGCCGAAACCTTTCGTCCCGTCACGGTTGGGACAGGTGAAGCCGGCATTGATCGATATCTTTTGCACTTTATAAGGGAATACTTCCCGCAAGAAGTCTCCGAAATCACGATATGGTTTGCTGTTTTCCATAAGGGCAAAGGTAATTTATAATGGTTAAAGGACAATGTCCGGTGGTTAATAATTTGATAAAATGATATCCGGAAGCCTTTGTTCTACACAAATATCCTTTAATCATTGACAATTTTCTGCCAAATACGGCAAGAATGTAGTAACTTTGCAATCCGTTCTAACTGAAATATTAAGATAAAAATAGAATCATACATGAAACGATTAGGGTTTGGTGCTTTACTTTCGTTCCTGCTGGTAGGGAGCCTGGCAGCCCAGAATGGGAGCAAACGTGTCGATTTAAAAGAAATTACAGACGGTCAGTTCCGCCAGGTTACTAATATTGGAGAAATGCGTTCTATGCCTGACGGCGAGCATTATACGGCGATGAACGATGCTCGCAACATGATTGTAAAATATTCTTATCGTACTGGAAATCCGGTCGATACTTTATTCAATACAGGGAAAGCGCGTGAGTGTACGTTTGACAAGTTCGACGGATATACGATCAGCAGCACCGGACACCATATTCTTGTATGGCGCGATACGGAACCGATTTATCGCCGTTCATTCAAGGCGAATGTGTATGACTACGATGTGCGCCGTAATTATGTGAAACCGATTTCAGATTCGAAAGGCAAGCAAATGATTCCGACATTCTCGCCGGACGGGAGGATGGTCGCTTATGTGAGTGACAATAATATATGGATTCGTAAATTCGATTACGATACGGAAGTCCAGGTGACGAAAGACGGTGAGCTGAATAAAATCCTGAATGGTATTACCGATTGGGTCTATGAAGAAGAGTTTGCCGTAACGAACCTGATGGCTTGGTCGCCGAACAGTGAACAACTAGCTTTTGTGCGTTTCGACGAATCGGAAGTGCCCGAATATTCGATGCAGATGTTCGGAGATGGGTTATATCCAGGCTATTATAATTATAAATATCCGAAGGCCGGTGAGAAGAATTCGAAAGTTACGTTGCATTCTTATGACGTGGCGACGAAAGATACGAAAGAACTGAAAGTTCCGGTAGAGGCGGATAGCTATATTCCGCGGATTGTTTTTACGAATAATGACGATCAGTTGGCTGTGATGACCTTGAACCGTCATCAGAATGTTTTCAATATGTATTATGCGAATCCTAAAAGCGGTGTTTTCCGTTTGATCCTGCGTGACGAAAATAAGGCATATGTCGATTCGGAATGGTTGAACTCTATCCATTTCTATGCGAACAGTTTCTCATATGTGAACGAACAGGATGGCTATGCGCATATTTATCTGTATTCTCCTACGGGTGTCATGCAGCGCCAGGTGACGAAGGGTAATTGGGATGTGACAGCGTTCCTGGGGTATGATGAAGCGACAAAGACGGTCTACTATGAATCGGCCGAAGAAAGTCCGATCCGGCGCGCTATATATAAAATCGATGCGAAAGGAGTAAAGACGAAACTTTCCACGCAGGAAGGAACGAATAATGCAACATTCAGCGATAACTTCGCTTATTATGTAAATCAATATTCAAATGCGAATACGCCGGTCAAAATTACCGTAAACGAGACGAAGTCGAATAAAGTCCTGCGGGTCCTTCAGGATAACGCTCGTCTGGTCGATAAGCTGGCTGGTTATTCATATGCCAAGAAAGAGTTTATCAAAGTGCGTACAGCTTCCGATTATGAACTGAATGCATGGATCGTGAAACCGGTCGACTTTGATGAATCGAAAAAATATCCGGTTCTAATGTTCCAATACAGTGGTCCGAACTCCCAGCAGGTGTTGGATAAATATGGCTTTGACTGGGAACAATATCTGGCGGCTAACGGGATTATTACGGTCTGTGTGGACGGACGTGGTACAGGTGCCCGTGGAGAAGCCTTCCGTAAGTGTACTTATCTGCGGATGGGGGAACTGGAATCCAGGGACCAGGTGGAAGCGGCACAGGCTTTAGGTAAATTGCCGTTTGTCGACAAGAGCCGCATGGCTATCTGGGGATGGAGTTTCGGTGGCTACAATACGCTGATGGCCATGAGTGTTGGCAACGGAACTTTTAAAGCCGGTATTGCTGTTGCACCTCCTACTGATTGGAAATATTACGATTCTGTCTATACGGAACGCTTTATGCGTACGCCAAAAGAAAATTTTGAAGGTTATGCCGCTACTTCACCGATCCGTCTGGCGAAGGATTTGCAGGGGAAGTTGTTGTTGATTCATGGCACAGCCGACGATAATGTGCATTTCCAGCAGACAATGGATTATGCCGAAAGCTTGGTACAAGCCGGAAAGCAGTTTGAAATGCAGGTCTACAAAGACCGTAACCATAGCATCTACGGTGGAAACACCCGCTATCATCTGTATACCAGAATGTCTAACTTTTTATTTGATAATTTGTAACTTATAATGTCAAAACATTTGAGAAAGCCGGATTGGTTAAAAATCCGGCTGGGTGGGAACGAACAGTTCACACGAACAAAAAGCATCGTTGAATCCCACTGCCTACATACGATCTGCACCAGCGGGAAATGTCCGAATATGGGAGAGTGCTGGAGTAGGGGGACGGCTACCTTTATGATTGCGGGAGATATCTGTACGCGTTCTTGCCGTTTCTGCAATACGTTGACTGGCAAGCCGCTCCCGTTGGACCCGAAGGAACCTGCGAATGTGGCGGAAAGCATCCGGCTGATGAAATTGAAACATGCGGTCATTACTTCTGTCGACCGGGATGATTTGCCTGATTTGGGTGCGCAGCATTGGGTCGATACGATCCGTACGATAAAAGCGGTCAATCCGGAAACGACGGTAGAGGTCTTAATCCCCGACTTTCAGGGACGGTTGGAACTGGTGGATAAAGTGGTGGCAGCCGCTCCTGAAATAATATCCCATAATATGGAAACTGTTCGCCGTATCAGTCCCGAGGTGCGTAGCGCAGCGAAGTACGAGGTAAGCCTCTCCGTGCTTGCGCGTATAGCCGCACAAGGCGTCGTAGCTAAGACCGGTATAATGGTAGGCCTGGGTGAAACAGTCGAGGAGGTTTGCGAATTAATGGATGACGTGCGGGCTGCCGGCGTCTCCGTCTTGACAATCGGGCAATACTTGCAGCCAAGCCGGAAAAATATTCCGGTGAAAGAATATGTGACGCCCGAACAGTTTGAGTCTTATAAATCAATTGCTTTACAAAAAGGGTTCAAAAAGGTGGAGAGCGCTCCACTGGTCCGTTCCTCTTATCACGCTGAAAAACACGTATGATGGCGAGAACATTTCTCTGTACAATTTGTTATGTTATAAAGGGAAAAAAGGGGAAAAGGGTATGAACAAAGTGAAGAGAGGCCTGGATAATCAGGCCATAGGCTTAGTGCCATTGTTGCTGTTTATGTTTTTGGATAATTATTTTTCATATTTGTTATCCTTCATAATCGGCGTTACCTTTTGTTTCGTTTGTATTTTTTTGTTTCAGATCCTGAGTAAGGATAAGGTTTATCAATTTTTGTTATTACCGGCTGCGACAACATTAGTTCTTTATTCGATTTTTCTTTGCCTTCGGCTTGAGCCGGTGTTGTTTATTTATTCTCCGTTAATAACAGAAGTTTTGTTGGTGGTGGTATTGGCGTTTTTGGGGTTTGCCAAACGGACAATATTGCGGCGAATCCGGACTTCTCAGCATCCGACTTACAAGCGGACATTGATGCGTACTACATTAAATGAATTCTTTTTTGTCGCCCAGCTCATCCAGAATCTCTATACATTGCATCTGTTTATCATTTTGGTATACAGTATTCTGCCCGAAACGATGCAGAGCGTGCGTATGGAGCGTTTTTTATACAGGGAGCTTGGGATCGTTATCGGAGTATTTTTGATTCTGTATGAACAGATAAGAATCTCGATGATGCAAGGCAGCCTTCGAAAAGAAATGTGGTTGCCTGTTTTGAACGACGGAGGAAAGGTGATTGGTTGCATAGCCCGATCTGTAAGTCGTTCGTTACCAAAAAAGTATTATCATCCTGTCGTACGTGTAGCTGTTATTTACCAGGGAATGCTTTATCTGGTAAATAGGGGGAAGAAGTCTTTTGTATCTCCTGATACGATCGACTATCCGTTTTACAGCTATGTTTTGTTCCGCCATAGTATAGAAAGTACAGTGCGTGAAACAATGGGTGGCTTGGGTGAGAAAGATGATGCCATGCCCCGCTTCCTGATTCGGTACACATTTGAGAACGAAAAGGTGAAACATCTGGTGAACCTGTATGTGATGTGTGTACGCTCAGAAGAGGTAATGGATCAGATCAAACAACCGAATGGAAAACTCTGGACTTCCAAACAGATTGAAGAAAATCTGAGTTCAGGTGTTTTCAGCGAGTATTTTGAACAGGAGTTTGCTTATTTGCAAAACACTGTCCTGTTGGCAGAAAATTTCTGCTGTGCCAATTGTTAGAATCGGTAAGGGTGCAAATGGTTGCACTCTTACCGATTGCCCAATTCAATAACTTCCAAATCTTTGATCTGCTTCCCGTCTATTACGAAACGTACCAGAGTCCTTACCTGATGAAACCCGCTTTTACCGGCTGCTCCCGGGTTGATATACAAACAATTCAAACTTCTGTCGAAAGCAACTTTCAGGATATGCGAATGTCCGGCAATAAAAAGATTGGGCCGGGTGTCGTACAACTCTTTCCGGATAAGCGGGTTATAACGGCCGGGATAGCCTCCTATATGCGTCATCATCACGTTTACTTCTTCGACTTTAAAATGGGCGATTTGCGGATATTGCAGCCGGAGTGATTGCCCGTCAATATTACCATATACGGCACGAAGTGGTTTCAGGGTACCCAGCCGTGCCGCCAATCCGTCCGAACCGATATCTCCTGCATGCCAGATTTCATCACATTCCGAAAAATATTCCGCGTACTTGTCGTCCCACCAGGCATGGGTATCTGAAAGAAGTCCTATTTTAAGCATAACAATTTCTTTTATCTCACAAAAGTATTTATATTTACCGACCGAAGATAATAATACGATGGAGAATTCACATAAATACTTTAAACGTGATATTAGCTGGTTGTCCTTTAACTATCGCGTTTTGCTGGAGGCGGAGGATGAAACGCTCCCTATCTATGAGCGTATCAAGTTTTTGTCGATCTATTCGTCCAATCTCGAAGAGTTTTACGAAATCAGGGTTGCCGAGCATCGGGGAGTGATCATGAAAAAGAACTTTACCGAAGAAAGCGGAGCGGAAGCTGAAGAGACACTTGCCGAAATCACAGAAGAGGTAAATCGGCAGCAGCGCGAATATTATCGTATCTTCTCCAAAGTATTGCAAGAATTGAACCGGCAGGATATTTATTTGTATCAGGACAGCCGGCCGGAACCGTTTCATGAGGAATTTGTGCATAATTTTTTCAACGAAGAGGTGTTTCCTTTCCTTTCGCCAGTCATGATACAGGCGGGGGATATCCGTACGTTCATACGTGACCGCCGTCTTTATCTGGTTATCCGGATGATGAAAAAGAGCAAGCGGATGGCTGATCCGGATTATGTGCCGGACTATTATTATGCCCTGATGAAAATCCCGTATGCAAAAGTGCCCCGTTTTATTGAATTGCCCACGCATGAAGGGAAACATTATATCATGTTTATCGATGATATTATCCGGGCCAATTTGTCCAGTATCTTCCCCGGCTATGTGGTGGAGAGTTGTTACAGCATCAAGATTTCAAGAGATGCTGATATTTACCTGGATGACGAGAAAGGCGGGAATATCGTGGAAAACATTCGCAAGAAAGTGAAAAAGCGTAAGATTGGTGCCTTGAGTCGGTTTATGTACGATAGCAATATGCCTGAAGATTTTCTGGCGTTTGTATGCAGTGCCTTTGGTATTACCACGGACGATCTGGTATTGGGGGGACGGTATAACAATTTGCAGGACCTGATCAAGCTGCCGAATCCGAAGGGGAAAGAGCTGGAACAACAGGTTCCGTCTCCCATGCGTGTGCCTTTCCTGGACGAGATGGGCTCTGTCTTCCGGGCAGTGAAAAAGCGGGATATCCTGTTGCATTTTCCTTACCAGTCTTTCGACTACCTGATCCGTTTCCTGATGGAGGCGGCTTTTGATCCGAAAGTGGATGAAATTAAAATCACGCAATACCGGGTGGCGGAGAATTCGGCCGTTATCAACACGTTGATCAGTGCTGCGCAGAATGGGAAGAAGGTGACGGTCTTTGTAGAGCTAAAAGCTCGTTTCGACGAAGAGAACAATATGAGTACGGCTGAACGGATGGAGCAGGCAGGTATCCGTATTATCTATAGCATTCCCGGCTTGAAAGTGCATGCAAAAGTGGCGGTTATCCTGCGGAAAGATACGGAAGACGGCAGTAAGCGGAGGGATTTTGCCTATCTGAGTACCGGTAATTTCAATGAAAAAACGGCACGTATCTATTCTGATATGGCGTTGCTGACTTCGAATTCGGAATTGATAACCGACATAAACAAAGTGTTTGCAGTGCTGGAAGGGAAGTTGACCGATCCGACATTCCGCCACCTGCTGGTTGCCCGTTTTAATATGGTGCCGGAACTGACTCGTATGATCCATCGGGAGATCGAACATGTGAAGGCTGGGCGTAAAGGCCGCATCATATTGAAGATGAACGGACTTCATGATCAGAATATGATCAATGAACTGTATAATGCGAGTGAGAACGGGGTGGAAATCGACCTGATTGTCCGGGGGATTTGTTGCCTGGTTCCGAACCGTCCGTTCAGTGCGAATATCAAGGTTACTCGTATAGTGGATATGTTTCTGGAACATTCTCGCATCTGGTACTTCTATAATGACGGTGAAGAGGAGCTGTTCCTGACTTCTGCCGATTGGATGCGCCGGAACCTGAATCGGCGTATAGAGACTGCTTTCCCGATTCTGAATGCGGAGATCAAGCGAAATATCATAGATATCCTGAATATCCAGTTGCAAGATAATGTAAAAGCCTGTTTGATCGACGAACATCTACATAACAATTTCAAACGGGATGACAACCCGGTGAAAGTCCGGGCACAACTGGCAATTTATGAATATCTGAAAAACAAAATATAGACGATATGGATCTTCCTTCTTCCTGGACATTCGCATTATTTACCTTATGTTTTGTCGCCCTGATCGCAGGAGCCTTGCTCGGATTTGCGGTCGGGTTTCGTACGGGTGGCAGACAAGAACGCTTTCGGTTGGTGAAGGAGAAGCTGAAACGGAATAAAGCGGCCATCTGCCGTTGGCAAAAGGAACGTTACGAATATGCCAGGCAGGTGAAGCAGTTGGAAGAAGACTTGTTGCATTCGGCATCCGAATCCGAACACTATAAGGAACGGATGTCTGACCTTGAGTTCTACCAGCAGAAACTCCGGGAGAGCGAGCGGATAATTACCTCCTTATCGGTTGAAAACGAATGCCAGTCCGATTCCCTTTCGATGCTGGTCCAGTTGAAAGAGGATCCGCTTCGCACGAACCTTACCCGCGAGGAATGGAATGGGTTGTTCCATCTGACCGATATCCTTTTCCACCATGTCTTGTCCGACTTGAAGGAGAAGCGAGGGATTACCCGCCATGAACAGGAAATCTGCTGTCTGGTCAAATGGAACTTCTCGCGGAAGGAACAATTAGCTGTTTTCAATAATACTTCGGAAGCACTGACCAAATCGAAAAACCGGTTGAAGAAGAAGCTCCGGCTGGATGAGAAGGTCGATTTGGATCAATTTATTCGTCTTTATTAAGGACCGGAAAGAGATGGATTGTCCGCCAAATTGGATATTTGTTACTTTTTGATTGATTTATATAGTTGTATCTTAGTTTGTTATCCGGTGTTTCACTTGTCCGGCATCGTCTCTTTTCTTTCTTTTTCTTCCTCTCTATCTTTGTTTCGTGTAAATTTAATTTTTTAAGATAATCTAATGGAGGAATGATATGAGAACGCGATTTCTATTAACTTTGATTCTGATCGCCCTGATAGGGGGGACCGCTTGTAATCGGTCATCCAAACCGGCAAAACAGTCTATCTTTATGAAGCGGGCAACTGGTTTTGCTTATGAAGTATTGGTGGTAATGGACAAAGATGCGTGGAAAGGGGAAGCGGGCCGGTTACTGTACGACCAACTGACTGCTCCTATTCCGGGACTGCCGCAGAATGAGCCGGCCATGCGGGTGACGTATGCCGAGCCTTCCCAGTTTAACGGTCTGCTGCATTATGTCCGCAACATTATCCATGTCCGGATCGATGAAGCCCTTTATACAAAGGTGTCTGTACATAAGGAAAAAGACCGGTGGGCTACGGGGCAGGAAGTGGTTACGCTCAACGCTCCTTCTTCCCGGCTTTTGGCTGAATACTTGGAAAAACAAGGCACATCATTGGTTGCTTGGTTGGGAGAGAAAGAACGGGAACGGCAGGCCGATTATCTGGAAAGTTCGCATAGCGCCTGGGTGAATGACAAAGTGAGGGCACGTTTCAATGCGCAGCTGTATGCTCCGGAAGAGATGTGTTCCTACAAAGATACGGCAGACTTCTTTTGGGTGACTGATCATGGCACGAGAGGACGGATCGATATGGTCGTGTATAGTTTTCCTTATGTCAGCGGACGCACGTTTACGTTGGATTATCTGGTCGCCATGCGCGATTCCGTTTTGGGAGAACATATACAGGGGGCGTTTCCCGGTTCTTATATGACGACCGAAAAGCGTTTTACTCCCTCTTACGAAGCAATCTCGAAGAACGGGGAATACTGTGGAGTCGTGCGAGGCTTATGGGAGATGGAAGGCGATATGATGGGCGGTCCGTTTGTCAGCCATGCTCATCTCGATGAAAAGAACCAGCGGGTTGTCGTGACGGAAACCTTCGTCTATGCCCCCAACACGAAAAAAGCAAAACTGCTCCGACGTGGCGAAGCTTCGCTTTATACGTTTTGCATGGATTGAAATGTTTATACTTTAAATGTGATAGTATTATGTTGGCACTTTATCTGAAAATCACTTTTCGCAATATGTGGAAATACAAGACACAGTCGCTGACCGGTATTTTCGGTTTGGCATTCGGGCTTGCTTGTTTTGTCCCGGCCCTTTATTGGCTGCATTACGAAACGTCTTACGACAGTTTCTATCCGGAAGCGGAGGATATTTATCGTGTTTATGCCATAGATAAACAGTCCGGAAATGTGAACAAAAGCCTTTCGAAAGTTTATGAGAAGGCATTGCACGAACAGTTTCCGGCAGTAGAAGCTTCTGCTGTTTGCATAACCGGGCAGGAGGAGAACTGTCGTACTGATCATGTTCCGTATGTCCGGTTGCGCATGCTTTATGCCGAGAATGCTTTCTTCAATGTTTTCCCACAGAAGTTTGTTTGTGGTGATGCCGAACATCCGCTACAAGTCATAGATAATATCGTGCTTACGGAAACAATGGCTATCCGCTTGTTCGGTGATCCGGAAAAAGCGGTCGGGCAGCAGGTGCAGAATACGATAAGGGCGGATTGGCCTCCCTATACGGTCACGGCTGTGGTGAAAGACCCGCCGGCCAACTCGAATTTCTCATTCGATGCGATTATTTACAGCGATATGGTCAAACACTTTGCCGGAATAGATGAAAAACAACAATGGGGTTTTTTTATCTTTGATTTGTATGTGAAGCTGAATCCTCATGCGGATGCTGGGGCACTGGCAGAACAAGTGCGTGATTTGGCTTCCCGTTCTGGGAGTAACCCCGATGTTGAGTTGCGGATATTACCTGTTGGCGATATCCGTCACCATCTGAACTCGGATGCTCCCTTTACACTGAATTTCATAGGTCTGTTTGTCGCCTCCGGGATATTGTTGCTGTTGTCAACGGTATTCAATTTCTTAAACTTGCATCTCGACTTTTTCCGCCAGCGCCTCCGAGAGTTGCATTTACGCATAGTGAACGGGGCGACGGGAGGCCAGTTGATCCGGCAGATGCTTTTTGAACTGGCTTGTTCGACTCTGATTGCCTTTCTGCTGTCCTATTTCCTGATAATACTTGTCCGTCCTGCTTTTTCTGGCTTGTTGGGTATTGAAATAGGGGTGTCGCAATTGATTCTGTTCTTTCTGGCTTGCAGTGCCGTATTATGGAGCTCGATACTGCTTGTCGGTGTTGTTGCTTTTTGGCGCTTAAGCCGTTTAGCTATGCTGTCTCTGTCGGAAAGGGAGAGTAGGAGGCAGCCGGTGCTTAGGCGGATGGCTGTGACCTTACAACTTGCTGTCAGTGTCGTGTTTATTCTTGCCGCATCCGTCGTAATGATGCAGATGCGTTTTGTCAATCACAAAGATTTGGGGTTTGACCGTAACGGAATCGTACAGTTGTCCGGATTTCAGGATTATTCGGGAAAAGTGGAAGCTGCTTTGATAGACAGGTTGAAAACTGTTCCCCAAATCGAAATTCTGACCGATGCTTATTTCGAACCTCGCCATGAAGTACTGCCTTATTGTCTGTCGAATCGGGTGGAATGGCCGGGAGAGCAATTTTCTGCGAACAGCTCTTTTTTTCTGCTTCCTGTAGACGAGTGTTTTGCCTCGACGTTCCGTTTGAAACTGCTTCATGGGAAGTGGTGGGAGGAAGGAGAGATGCAAAAGGTGGTCCTCAACGAGGAGGCGGTCCGTGTAATGGGGCTTCGTGACCCGGTGGGGACAGTTATCCGTATGCCGGTGTTCGAAGAGGATTCTGTAGCCGATTATGAAGTGGCGGGTGTGGTGAAAGATTTCCATTTGTTGTCACTTCGCAACCGTATCCAGCCTGCGCTTTTCTTTCCTTCACCACGGTTGTTCAATATTTTGTATTTACGCATTGTTCCCGGAAAGGAGATGGAGGCGATCCGTCGGATTATGGAGATTCTTCCCGAAGTCGACGTTACGTTGGCTGATGCCCGTTTGACACCGATAGGTGATTTGTATGACCGCCTTAACCGTTCGGAACAGGTGGGTCTGAAAATGTTTTCCGTTTTGGCGGTTGTTTGCCTGTTGATTTCATTGTTTGGTATCTATGCTGTGGCCTCTGCCGCTTCTCGCCGTCGTCGAAAAGAGATTGCCATCCGTAAGGTAGTTGGTGCTGAAGCCGAAACGATCGTTCGTATGTTCTTCCGCGAATATACGCTGCAAGTGGTCATCGCCGGTGTCTTTGCACTTCCGCTGGCTTACTTTACCATGAACAACTGGCTACAAGGATATGCCTATCGCACGGATATCCCTGGATGGCTACTTGCAGGAGTACTCACGGGGGTGATCGCAGTGGTGCTACTTACCGTACTGGGACAGGTGTTGAGGGCGGCTAACAGTAATCCGGCAGAGGTTGTGAAAAGTGAATAATCTTATTGAAAGATGCTATGTGTTAATTCAACATCCTGTCTTTTAGATCGGCCTGTGTAAAGAGGAATCCTTTCTCTATAAGAGAGATAGCATAGTCTTCACCTGTTCCGGTACATACCCCGTGCGGATGCGCCATTCCTGCGGATAAAGGTTGTTGGCACGGTTGCCGAGATGTTTGGTGAAACCGAGCGGAAACTTTTTGTAACGGACCAATACGTAGCCTTTCTCTGTGCCGGCAGGCAGGAGGAGAGCTTCTTTTTTCAGATACCGGATCGCATCGTCCCAATCTAAATCAGCCACGGGGAAAGCATCCGGGCACAGAGCCGTGCTGAGTGCCAGTTCTTCGGCAGGGATGAAATCTTTTCCTTTCGTCTCGCCGATACAGATGCCGGCCGAAAGAATGCGCAGGTACTCGCGAAGCAGGGGGGATGCGTCCCGAGCGGATTCGGGGAGCATCCTCAGGATATTACCGCTCCATTCGGGTGAAAAAGAAGACGTGTCCGACAGATAGGATTGGACAGCTTTCGGGATGGCAGGAGCAGTTTTCCCCTTTTCTTTTTTATTCTTGTTTTTGAACCGGATCTCTTCCGTCTCGCCATCCGCTTTGCGCAGGGCGGCGAGGAAGAAACCTTCGCCCTTGGTCTTGTGCGGGAAAAAACGGTAGACCGGATGGTTATATTTCAATGGGCCGGTGATTTGCCATTCGTCCTTTATGGGGATGGGCAGTGCTTCGGCTCCCAATTCTTCCGTTATATAATGGATATTCTCTTCATCCTCCTCCGTGTTGTAGGTACAGGTGCTATAGATCAGCAGACCACCGGGCTTCAGTGCGTTCCAGACATCGTGGATGATGCGGCGTCCGCGTCCGGCACAGAGTTCGACGTTCGCGATACTCCATTCGCCTGTACTATCGGTATCTTTGCGGAACATACCTTCGCCGGAACAGGGCACGTCGGCGATGATCACATCAAAGAAATGCGTAAGGCAGCCGATCTCTTTCGGATCATTGTTTGTCACGATGCAATTCGGATTTCCCCACTTGGCAATATTTTCCGCAAGTATATGACTCCGGCTACGGATCACTTCATTGCTGACCAGCAGGCTCCCTTCCGGCAGGCACGCCGCCAGATGAGTTGATTTACCTCCCGGAGCGGCACATAGGTCAAGACACCGGACAGGCGTTTTCACATGACTGCGGACCGCCTGTTCGAGAAACATGGACGACGCTTCCTGTACGTAGTAGGCGCCGGCATGGAAGAGCGGATCGAAGGTAAACGAAAGCCTTTCAGGCAGGTAATAGCCTGTATCGCACCAAGCCACCCGGTTACCAGGAATATCGGCTACCGGAGCAGGAGTGCCTTTCTTTTCGTTAATACGGATGCTGACGGGGACATCGGCCTGCAACGCCGCTTCGAAACTGTCGAACTCATTTCCCAGTAATGCGCGGGTACGTGTGATAAAATCTATCGGAAGTGCCATCTCTTTTCGCTTGTTTTCGGCAAAAATACTACTTTTGCGTAAGATTTAAGATTTATGATTTATGATTTATGGCCATGTCGCCTTTTTATCATGGTCATAAATCATAAATCATAAATCATAAATCATAAATTCATGTCCGCTCTTTACCTCATTCCCGTCACGCTTGGCGACGTTGAACATCGCCGGGTGCTTCCCGAATATAACCGGGATGTCATCCTTTCCATCCGTCATTTTATTGTTGAAAATGTGCGTACGGCACGCCGTTTCCTGAAAAAGACAGAACCCTCTATCGTGATAGACGATCTTGTCTTTTATGAACTGAACAAGCATACGTCACCTGAAGAGGTTACCGGCTATCTAGCCCCTTTGGCCAAAGGCGAGTCGGTCGGTGTGATCTCGGAGGCCGGTTGTCCGGCTGTTGCCGATCCGGGTGCGGATGTGGTGGCGATTGCACAGCGTAAAGGTTACAAGGTGGTTCCGCTGGTCGGCCCTTCTTCGATCCTGATGTCGGTGATGGGTTCCGGTTTTAACGGGCAGAGCTTTGCTTTTCATGGCTATCTGCCGATCGATGCTTCACAGCGTACGAATGCGATCAAGAAGCTGGAAGGGCGCATTTATTCGGAGAACCAGACGCAGTTGTTCATCGAAACGCCTTACCGCAATAATAAATTGGCGGAGGAGTTGATCCGTACGTGCCGCCCTTCGACCAAATTGTGTATTGCTTCGAATATCACTTGCGAAGATGAATATATCCATACACGTCCTGTTAAAGAATGGGCCGGAAAAGTTCCTGATCTGAGCAAGAAACCGACAATCTTCTTAATATATAAGTAAATGGAAACTTACAAGGCACATGAAACAGCCGTTATTGATCCCGGATGCACGATCGGAGACGGCACACACATCTGGCATTTTTCTCATATTATGCCGGGATGCTCAATCGGCCGGAATTGTAATATCGGGCAGAATGTCGTGATCTCTCCTCTGGTGGTTTTAGGGAATAATGTGAAGGTGCAAAACAATGTCTCCGTCTATACCGGCGTGACTTGCGGGGATGATGTTTTTTTAGGACCCAGCTGCGTTTTTACAAATGTGGTCAATCCCCGCAGTGCCGTTTCCCGTAAAGACCAATATTTGAAGACGTATGTCGGTAAAGGTGCTTCTATCGGTGCGAACGCAACGATCGTTTGCGGCCATACGATCGGCGAATATGCCATGATCGGTGCTGGAGCCGTAGTGACCAAAGATATTCCGCCATACGCTTTGGTAGTTGGTAACCCTTCCCGCCGGATCGGTTGGGTGAGCGAATACGGGCATCGCCTCTCCTTCAATGAAAAAGGTATCGCCACATGCCCGGAGAGCAATCAGCAATACCAATTACGGGGTGACGTCGTAACGCGTATTTCGTAGGGGCGAGGTCGCTCGCCCCCCAACTAAAGTTTTTCAGCAAGCCTTGAAGCTCATATCCAACCCCTTGACAGAGTGTGTCAGTGCTCCGACCGAGATGTAATCCACACCACATTCGGCATAATCGCGAAGCGTGGCGAATGTGATACCACCGGAAGATTCCAGTTCATAACGTCCGGCAACCATTTCGACAGCTTTTTTTGTATTCTCGATATTGAAGTTGTCCAGCATGATACGGTCGATACCGCCGACGTGCATCGCTTCCTGCAATTCGTCGAAGTTACGAACTTCGATTTCGATCTTCAAATCCTTGTTTTTCTCTTTCAAATACTGATGGCAACGTGTAATGGCCGCTTCAATACCTCCGGCGAAGTCTACATGGTTGTCTTTCAGCAAAATCATATCGAACAGCCCGATACGATGATTGACGCCGCCACCAATTTTAACCGCTTCTTTTTCGATCATGCGCAGGCCCGGAGTTGTCTTACGCGTATCCAGTACGCGTGTTTTCGTTCCTTCCAATGCTTTGACATATTTGCGTGTCGTGGTTGCAATACCACTCATGCGTTGCATGACATTGAGCATCAGGCGTTCCGTTTGCAGCAAAGACTGTACCTTACCTTCGACTACGAAAGCGATATCGCCTTTCTTCACTTCGGCTCCGTCGTGGATGAATGTCGTCATTTTCAGATCCGGATCGAATGTGTGGAAAATACGTTCAGCCATTTCGACCCCGGCCAATACGCCGTCTTCCTTCACGATCAGTTGGCTCTTACCCATTTCCGTAGCCGGAATACAACATAAAGTCGTATGGTCACCATCACCTATATCTTCTGCAAATGCCAGGCGGATCAGTTCTGCAATCAGTTGTTCTTTTGTTTCTTGTACGTTCATGTTATTGTTTGTAAGATCTTTTTATTCAATTCTGATAGACTGTATTATCGCTTTGTTTCCTTCTGCACGGTATGTCACGTTTACGCGATATTCGCCGGATGAAGTAGGCAGTTTGGCAACAAAAAAGCCATTTTCTTTTTTATCAGCATGGTGAACGACTGTGAATCCTGTCGGCTTGTTCCCTCCGAAGAAGGTGTTCAGCATTGAAACAGCGTCGTTTGCGTTGCACTTTTTGGATGAACCCGGTAGGGCCATATCGACTTCCTTGTCCATTGATCCGCTGAGCGACGAGGCGTTGCCTCCTTTAAAAGCATTCGATATAGGAAGTATATCGGCAGCCATTACGCTCAGAACCGAGAGAACCAATGCCAACGTCAGAAATAATCGTTTCATAAGCTTTCTCCTCTTTTTGTGAGTATTATCGTGCAAAGGTATGTATTTTTTCCTGTAATTTAGCGTCCTCAATCTCTAAAATGTAAACGAATGAAAATTGCACTGATTGTGATCGGCAAGACGGATGCCGGCTATTTTGTGGAAGCGATCAATGAGTATAAGAACCGTCTGGTTCATTATATCCCTTTTGAAATGGAAGTGATCCCTGATATTAAGAACGTCAGGAATCTTTCCGAATCCCAACAGAAAGAGAAAGAAGGTGAATTGATTTTGAAAACATTACAGCCGGGAGATTATTTGGTTTTGTTGGATGAAAAAGGAAAAGAATTTACCTCGATGCAGTTTTCTGCCTATATAGAAAGAAAGACGCATACGGTTCCGAAGCGTCTGGTTTTTGTTGTCGGTGGTCCGTATGGTTTCAGTGATGCCGTTTATAAAGCTGCTGCCGAGAAAATATCCTTAAGCAAGATGACTTTCTCCCACCAAATGATTCGTCTGATCTTTATCGAGCAGATCTATCGGGCGATGACGATTCTGAATAATGAACCGTATCACCATGAATAATGGACAATTGACAATTGAAATGTGTATCAAATAATTGTCAGTTGTCCATTGTCCATTTAAAAGCGTTTCGCTTGTTGTATCAGTAGATAATCCAACAGTGTCATTGCCGTCATTGATTCGACGATGGGGACAGCCCGGGGTAAGACACATGGATCATGGCGTCCGCGAGCTTTCAGGATCGTGTCTTCACCTTCCATATTGACGGTTTCCTGTTCCATCAGGATAGTGGCAACCGATTTAAAAGCGACACGGAAATAAATATCCTGCCCGTTCGAGATACCTCCCTGTATGCCGCCGGAATGGTTTGTATGAGTGTTGATGTGCCCGTTGTCATTGAAGAAACGGTCGTTCCGTTCAGAGCCACGATATAAAGCCGCTTCGAAGCCGTCGCCATATTCGAAACCTTTTACGGCATTGATTGTCAACATCGCATGTCCCAATGCCGCATGCAGCTTTCCGAACACCGGTTCGCCCAAACCAATGGGAACTCCTTGTGCCACGCAGGTGATCACGCCGCCGATCGTATCTCCTTTGGATTTCACTTCAGCGATCAAAGCTTCCATTTCTTCAGCAGTCGCCGGATCAGGACAACGTACGGCTGTGTCTTCCGCCTTGTTAAGGTCGTAATCCGTATACGAGCCGTTTAATTTGATGTTTCCGACCTGCGAGGTAAATGCCTGTATCCGGATACCTTTTTGGCGGAGAGCCAGTTTGGCTATTGCTCCGGCTACGCAACGGGCGATCGTTTCACGTGCAGACGAACGTCCACCTCCACGCGGGTCGCGGATTCCGTATTTGGTCTGGTAGGTGTAGTCTGCATGGGAAGGACGATAGACACTCTTCATATTGTCGTAGTCCGCCGAGTGTTGGTTCTTGTTCCAGATGATGAAACCGATCGGAGTACCTGTCGTTTTCCCTTCGTAAATGCCGGAAAGGAACTGTACTTCATCCTCCTCTTTGCGTGGGGTTGTGATTTTGGATTGTCCCGGTTTGCGGCGATTCAGCTCACTTTGGATAAATGCCGTATCCAATTCGATACCGGCAGGGCATCCGTCTATTACGCCTCCGATCCCGGGGCCATGCGACTCTCCGAAAGAGGTCAGCCTGTATATGTTTCCGAATGTATTCACCCTTACTAAAATTGACAATTAACATTACCGGACGCGGATGACGCAGAATACGCAGACAGACGCAGATTTATTTTGTTGATAATTAATATATCTGCGTCTGTCTGCGCTCGTCTGCGTTGTCAGCGTCCCATGAATACCGATATTTTTTAGTGGCATCCGCCACATCCGCATCCACCCTCGTGGTCATGGTCGCCACAACCGCTTCCGCAGTCGTCACATCCGCAACCGCATCCACCTGCCGGAGCTGTGAGGGCTGCGATTTCTTCAGCTGTCGGTTCGTGTACATCAATAACTTCACCGCTGAAATGCAATGTTTCACCGGCCAGAGGATGGTTGAAGTCCATAACGACTACATCTTCTTTTACTTCCAAGACAGAGCCGTTCATGCGGTTGCCATTTGAATCCATCATCGGGACCGTGTTACCTTCTTTGATCATTTCCGAGTCGAACTTGCCGTCTACTTCGAAAATATTCTTCGGAAGATCCAGTACGTGTTCTTCCACATACTCGCCGTATGCATCAGCCGGAGCTATAGAGAAGTTAAATTTGTCGCCAACTTCGAGTCCTTTCAGAGCGTCTTCAAAAGCGGGGAGCATAGCGCCTGTTCCAAAGACGAATTTCAGAGGAACTTCGGATGTTGCTCTTTCCATCAATTCGCGTTCTTCGCCTTCGCCTACGTTCAGGTCGTAAGTAACTGCAACGAACTTATTTGCTGTAATTTTCATTTGTAATTGTATTTGTGATAAATAAAACGATGACAAATTTACGCATAATTTCCGACTTGTCTGCTTAATCTCGATATTTAAATAGGCAAACGTTTTTATTTCTTATCTATAGCTTTCTTCAAAGCGTCCAGTGCGGAAGACAGGACGGAACGCGGACAACCGATGTTCAAACGCATATATCCTTCACCTCCGGGACCGAACATGCTTCCGTCATTCAGTAATAAACCGGCTTTATCCTGGAACAAGCTTACCAGCTCAGTCTGGTTGAGTTTCAGGTCACGGCAATCCAGCCATACAAGGAAAGAAGCCTGTGGTGGATAGACCTTGATCTTCGGGAGTTTGGATTTGCAATATTCATCTACGAAGCGGACATTTTCCGTGATATACATCCGCATTTGTTGCAACCATTCGGCTCCGTATGTGTAAGCAGCTTCTGTCGCCGTATAGGCAAAGATCGTTCCGGCATTGAATTCTCCCGCTTCCATGAAGGAATAGAATTTTTCGCGTATTTCCGCATTGGGGATGATCGAGTAGGAGGTGACGATTCCGGCAATGTTGAAAGTCTTGCTCGGAGCCATGAACGTTATACCGCAGTTGGCCGCTGTTTCTGAAACAGTCGCAAACGGATGATGCGTATATTGCGGATAGGCCATCTCTGCATGTATTTCATCAGAGATAACGAGTATGTTGTGCTGGGCACAAACCTCTGCCAACTTAGCCAGCGTGTCTTTTTTCCAGACGACACCGCCCGGATTATGAGGGTTACAAAGAATCAGAACTTTACAATGTTCATCGATAACCGATTCAAGTTGCTCGAAATCCATTTCGTAAACGCCGTCTACCATTTTAAGCGGATTGTAAACAACCTTACGGTTCATATTTTCGGGGACGATGCGGAAAGGATGGTAAACCGGTGGCTGGATAATCACTTTGTCGCCCGGCTGGGTGAAGCATTGCAAAACGAAACCGATTCCCTTTACAATGCCTGGGATATAACTGATCCATTCACGTTGGATTTTCCAGTTATGCTTATAATGTACCCATTCGATGATACTGTTATAATAAGAATCCGAATCGAATGTGTACCCGAAAATCTCATGTTCACAACGTTTCCTGATTGCATTCACAATAAAATCCGGTGTCCGGAAATCCATGTCGGCTACCCAAAGAGGGGTCAGGTGCTCATTTCCGAAGCGTTCTTTCAGGTTGTCGAACTTGACACAGTTCGTACCCTTGCGCTCGATGATCTCGTCAAAGTTGTATTGTTTCATTATCTATAAGTTCTGTCTGTTGATAGGGGCCAAAGATACGAATTATATTTAGAAACTGTTTCGATTTCCTCTGGGTAGCACAGGTAGAGTCAACCGCAGCAAGTCCAGCCACATATTGATCGGTGTCAAGAGGCTGTATCCGGGCGGATGTTCAATGGGGATAATTCATATCCGGATATATGCGAAATTGTTGCTTTTGGATAGGGGTGCAAAGTTGTAGCGGTTTACAATAACCCCCTCTAAAAAAGCAAATATTTATATATTGCTTGTATTCAGTATTTTGTCTAAAATCATGTTTCTTAAAAAATATTACCCCTGCAGGAAAATTTTGTTTCATGGGTATGAAAATCGATTTTCATGAGCATGAGTTTCGATTTGGACCAGCGGGCATTTGGAGGAATTATACAATAAGTGGAGAATCTGACAGTAAGGTGTGGGATTATTACCAAACAAATATGCTTATTGTCGAAGTCGGGCAGTTCGTCTATCCGAACTTTCTTTTTGAAACCCCTGTTGAAGTATTAAACTGCAATCCTATCTCCTTTCTTTGCTTGAGAAATGTAAGATAAATTGATATTTTTCTTTTAATTTCTTTGGTGATATGAATTATTGTTCTACATTTGCAGCGTCAAACAATAATAAAGACGTAAGAAAAGATGATGAACAATGTATTGCATATTATTCTCGTGGTGGTCCTTCTAGTCATTAGCAGGTAAGGAGAAAGGTGTGCAAGAAGTTGTGAAGTCGTATAAAGATATTTCTTAAGCCTTTCTCCATACAGAGAAGGGCTTTTTTAATATATAATAGGATAAGAAAATAGGGGCGGTTCGTGAGCCGTTCGAAAATAACAAATAATATGATGAAGAATCCGTTAAGAAGTTCATACAGCACAGAGGGCAGACGCATGGCCGGAGCCCGTGCTTTGTGGCGTGCCAACGGCCTGAAAGAAGAGCAGTTCGGCAAACCGATTATAGCCATTGTGAATTCATTTACTCAGTTTGTACCCGGCCATGTCCATCTGCATGAGATCGGGCAGCAGGTAAAAGCGGAGATCGAAAAGCTGGGTTGCTTTGCAGCCGAATTCAATACGATTGCTATTGACGACGGTATCGCTATGGGGCACGACGGAATGCTCTATTCGCTTCCTTCACGTGATATTATTGCGGACAGCGTCGAGTATATGGTGAATGCCCACAAAGCCGATGCAATGGTTTGCATCAGCAATTGCGACAAGATCACTCCGGGTATGCTGATGGCATCCATGCGGCTCAATATCCCGACTATCTTTGTATCCGGTGGCCCGATGGAAGCCGGTGAGTTGGATAACCGCCATCTGGATTTGATCGATGCTATGATCGAATCGGCTGACACTTCGGTCAGCGATGAACGGATCGCACAGGTGGAACGGAATGCCTGTCCGGGATGCGGTTGTTGTTCCGGTATGTTTACGGCCAACTCGATGAACTGTCTGAACGAAGCGATCGGCCTGGCACTTCCGGGCAACGGGACGATCGTCGCTACACATGTGGGCCGTACGCAGTTGTTCCGCGATGCTGCCCGGCAGATTGTAGAAAATGCCTATAAATACTATCGTGACGGCGATGAATCGGTTCTTCCCCGCAGTATCGCTACCCGTCAGGCTTTCCTGAATGCCATGTCATTGGATATTGCAATGGGTGGTTCCACCAATACGGTTCTCCACCTGCTCGCAGTTGCGCAGGAAGCGGAAGCGGACTTCACGATGGACGATATCGATATGCTCTCCCGCAAGACCCCCTGCCTTTGCAAGGTAGCTCCCAACACACACACCTATCATGTCCAGGATGTAAACCGCGCCGGTGGCATCATGGGGATCATGAACGAACTGCTGAAAGGCGGCCTGGTGGACGGAAATGTGAAACGTGTGGACGGCATGACACTTGCCGAAGCTGTAGATAAATTTGCTATCACCTCCCCGAATGTAACGGATGAGGCGGTTAAGAAATATAAGAGTGCCCCCGCCCATCGTTTCAGTATTCAGATGGGATCGCAGGAAACCTATTATAAAGAGCTGGATGCCGACCGTGCCGCCGGATGTATCCGTGACATCGAACATGCCTATTCCAAAGACGGCGGCCTGGCCGTCCTGAAAGGAAATATCGCACTGGATGGCTGCGTGGTCAAGACTGCCGGTGTGGATGAAAGCATCTGGAAGTTTGCCGGCCCTGCAAAAGTATTCGATTCACAGGATGCGGCTTGCGAAGGCATTCTCGGTGGAAAAGTCGTCTCGGGCGATGTGGTGGTGATCACACACGAAGGGCCGAAGGGTGGTCCGGGTATGCAGGAAATGCTTTATCCTACTTCTTATATAAAAAGCCGCCATTTAGGCAAGGAGTGTGCGCTGATCACAGACGGCCGTTTCAGTGGCGGTACTTCCGGCCTTTCCATCGGCCATATCTCTCCTGAAGCAGCGGCAGGCGGAGCAATCGGTTTGGTGAAAGACGGAGATATAATCGAAATCGATATCCCCGAACGTACGATTAACGTGAAGGTCAGCGATGAAGAATTGGCAGAGCGCCGTAAAGAGGAAGAGGCTCGCGGCGTAAAGGCCTTTACGCCTCCTCATCGCCAGCGTGTCGTCTCGAAAGCTTTGAGAGCCTACGGCAAGATGGTAAGTTCGGCTGATAAGGGAGGAGTGAGAATTGTAGAAGATTAAACACAAGACTAAAATAAAGAGAGATATGGAGAAACATAAGATAACCGGTTCGGAGGCTTTACTGAAGTCACTGATTGCTGAAGGAGTAGATACGATTTTCGGTTATCCCGGCGGACAGGCGATCCCTATTTACGATAGTTTGTACGATTACAGGGATAAATTGAAACATGTTTTGGTGCGTCATGAACAGGGGGCGACGCATGCTGCACAGGGGTATGCCCGCGTATCCGGTAAAGTAGGAGTGACGTTGGTTACTTCAGGGCCCGGTGCGACGAATACCATCACCGGCATTGCTGATGCGTTGATGGACAGCACGCCTATGGTGGTCATCGCCGGACAGGTTCCTTCTCCATTGCTCGGAACCGATGCTTTCCAGGAAGTCGATGTGATCGGCATTACGCAGCCGATCACCAAATGGGCCTACCAAATCCGTAAACCGGAAGAGATTGCATGGGCTGTTTCACGTGCCTTCTATATTGCTTCTACCGGACGTCCGGGACCTGTCGTGCTCGATCTGGCAAAGGATGCCCAGGTAGGATTGGTGGAGTATGAATATAAGAAAGTGGATTATGTCCGCAGCTATCAGCCGGAACCGGATATCAACCAGGATCGGATCAAGGCAGCTGCTGCATTGATCAATAAAGCGGAGAAACCTTTCTGCCTGGTCGGACAAGGTGTCCTGCTGGGAGGTGCCGAAGAAGAGTTGAAAGCATTTCTGGTGAAGAATGACATTCCCGCCGGTTCGACCGTTCTTGGTTTGTCGGCGTTGCCTTCCGATTTTCCTTTGAATAAGGGGATGCTCGGTATGCATGGCAATGTCGGACCGAACAGGAAGACCAACGAATGCGATGTGCTGATCGCTATCGGTATGCGTTTCGACGATCGTGTCACAGGTGATTTGAAGACATACGCCAAACAGGCAAAAGTGATTCATTTGGATATCGACAACTCGGAGATCGGGAAGAATGTACCGGTTGATGTGAAGGTGCTCGGAAATGCCAAACATACCATCCCGATGATAACAGCCTTGTTGGAAGAACGGAAACGTCCGGAGTGGAATGCCGAGTTTGAGCCGGATGCACAGGAAGAGTATGAAAAGGTGATCGAAAAGGAACTGTGTCCGGCAAGCGGTCAGCTGAGAATGGGCGAAGTCGTCCGAAAAGTGTCCGAGGCAACCGGCAACGATGCTATCTTAGTGACGGATGTCGGACAGAACCAGATGATGGGGGTTCGCTATTTCAAATATAAACGTTCCCGTAGTGTGGTTACTTCAGGTGGCTTAGGGACGATGGGGTTCGGTCTTCCTGCCGCTATGGGGGCCAAGTTCGGTGCGCCTGACCGTACTGTCTGCTTCTTTACCGGCGACGGTGGGATGCAGATGACGATCCAGGAGTTGGGAACCATCATGCAGGAAAAGCTGGACGTGAAAATCATTATCCTCAATAATAATTTTTTAGGGATGGTACGCCAGTGGCAGGAGTTGTTCTTTCACGAACGTTATTCGAATACGATCATGGAAAATCCGGATTTCGTTGCGATCGCGAAAGCATACGGCATTGCCAGCCGTGCTGTGGAAAAACGGGAGGAACTGGATGAGGCGATCACCGAGATGTTGAACCATGACGGGGCGTATGTGTTGGTTGCCAACGTGGAAACCTGCGGTATGGTATATCCGATGGTTCCTGCCGGAGGAAGCGTGACAAATATGATATTAGGAGATAAGTAAGGAGGTGAAGCTATGACAACAAAAAAATTATATACCGTTATTATCTTTTCAGAGAATACAGTAGGTCTTCTGAACCAGATTACGATTATCTTTACGCGTCGGCAGTTGAACATCGAGACGCTTTCCGTTTCACCTTCTGCCATACAGGGCATACACAAGTTTACGATCACGACATTTGCCGATGAAGATATGATCGACAAGGTCGTGAAGCAGATCGACAAGCGGGTGGATATACTGAAAGCTTATTACAATACGGATGAAGACCTGGTTTTCCAGGAGATCGCTCTTTATAAACTGAGCACCGAACTGTTTATCAAAATGGGGACGGTCGAGGATCTGATCCGCAAGTATAACGCCCGTATTCTGGAAATGAACGAAACGTGTGTCGTGCTCGAAAAGAGCGGGCATTACGATGAGACGCAGGCTCTCTTCAAAGAGTTGAGCGAAACGATCGGTGTCCTCCAGTTTATCCGTTCCGGGCGCGTTGCGATCACCAAAAGCCGTGTCGAACGGTTGAGTGATATGCTGGCCGATATGGAACGCAAGTTACAGGAAAAACAAAACAAACAACAATAACGTAGGAGGCGGGGTCCGCCCGCCCCCCCCCATTAAACAGTAGAATCATGGACAAAAACAAAGTAGGAGAATTTCATTTCGTCACAGAACCGTACCTGTTGGATTTCCGTGGACGTGTCACGATCCCGATGATCGGGAACTACCTGATCCATGTCGCTTCCAGCCATGCTGCCGAGCGTGGATTCGGCTTCAACGATATGTCGGAACGGCATACGGCCTGGGTACTTTCCCGTCTGGCAATCGAAATGATCGAATATCCTGCCATGTCCGAACCCATAACACTGTATACCTGGGTGGACGAAGTCGGCCGCCTCTTTACCAGCCGTTGTTTCGAGTTGGTGAATGCTGGTGGTAAGACATTCGGCTACGCCCGCTCTATTTGGGCGGCTATCGATGTAGAAACACGCCGGCCGACCTTATTGGACGTTGCCGGGCTGAGTGCTTATGTCACAGACCGTCCCTGCCCGATCGAGAAGCCGGGAAAGATTGTGGCTGTGGAGCAAGATACGGAAGGATTCCCATATATCATCAAGTACAGTGACCTCGACATCAACGGGCACTTGAATAGCATTAAGTATATGGAACATCTTTTGGACCTGTTCGACCTGGATTTGTTCAAGACAAAAGATATCAAACGTTTCGAAATCGCCTACCAGTCTGAAGGCAAGTATGGGATGGAACTCATGTTGCATAAGAAGGAGGCTGATTCCGGAAAATACGATATGGCAATCTGTAACGAAGGCAAAGCGATCTGTCGCGCTGCCGTTACATGGAAATAGAAACAATTATATTAAATACATTTTAAAATAAAAAGAAAATGGCAGTAATGAATTTTGGCGGTGTTGACGAAAACGTAGTAACCCGCGAAGAATTTCCGTTGGAAAAAGCAAGAGAAGTGTTGAAAGATGAAGTAATCGCAGTGATCGGTTACGGTGTTCAGGGCCCTGGACAGAGCTTGAACTTGCGTGACAACGGTTTCAATGTGATCGTAGGACAACGTCCGGGTAAGACGTACGACAAGGCGGTTGCTGACGGTTGGGTGCCGGGCGAAACATTGTTCGGTATCGAAGAAGCTTGCGAAAAAGCAACCATCATACAGGTCCTGCTTTCCGACGCCGCTCAGATCGAATGCTGGCCGCGCATCAAGAAATACCTGACTCCGGGCAAGGCGTTGTATTTCTCTCACGGTTTCGCTATCACTTACAAGGAACGTACCAACATCATCCCTCCTGCTGATGTAGACGTGATCCTGATCGCTCCGAAAGGTTCGGGTACTTCATTGCGCCGTATGTTCCTGCAGGGACGTGGCTTGAACTCCAGCTACGCAATCTTCCAGGATGCAACGGGCAAAGCATGGGATCGGGTAATCGCACTGGGTATCGGTGTCGGTTCCGGTTATCTGTTCGAAACGACATTCAAAAAGGAAGTGTATTCCGACTTGACCGGCGAACGCGGTACTTTGATGGGTGCTATCCAGGGTTTGTTGTTAGCTCAATATGAGACATTGCGTGAAAACGGCCACGAACCTTCCGAAGCATTCAACGAAACAGTGGAAGAACTGACACAGTCTTTGATGCCGCTGTTCGCAGAAAACGGCATGGACTGGATGTATGCAAACTGTTCGACAACTGCACAGCGCGGCGCTTTGGATTGGATGGGCCCGTTCCACGATGCTGTCAAGCCTGTATTTGAGAAATTATATCGGGAGGTCGCTTGTGGCAACGAAGCACAGCGTTCTATCGATACGAACAGCAAACCGGATTATCGCGAAGGTTTGGAAAAAGAACTGGCGGCATTGCGCGAAAGCGAAATGTGGCGTGCAGGTGCAGTCGTTCGCAAATTGCGCCCGGAAAACAATTAAAACTCCTGTGTGGCTCACTGCCAATATAAATCACAATGAGTTACTATCTTTTGTGAAAGGGATGCTTGTCGCTGGTGGCAGTGACAGGCGTCCTTTTGCTTTTGTAACATATAAATACTACCTGATTATATCATGAAGAAGTTTCAAATTTTAATAGCGTTCCTCTGGCTGTCGGTTTGCCTTGCAGGAGCGGTCGAGTCAAAGATCCAGTTAGTGCATGGTCCCTATTTGCAGAATTTGGGGCCTGATGAAGTGACGATCGTATGGTTGTCGGATAAGCCATCTGTCGGTTGGGTGGAGTTGGCGCCGGATGATGATACGAACTTTTATGCTACTGAACGTCCTAAATATTATGATGCCCGTAATGGAGTAAAGAATACTTCTACGATCCATACCGTGAAGCTTAAAGGGCTTAAACCGGGGACGAACTATCGTTATCGCGTCTTCGTACAGGAAGTATTGAGCCATATCGGACATAAGATCATCTATGGAAACTATGCCTCGACTGATGTCTACTCTAAAAAACCGCTGATGTTCAAGACAAGTGATCCAGGGGATAATTCTGTTTCGTTTGCAATGGTAAATGATATACATGGCAAGAATGACGTACTGACGAACCTGGTTTCCAAATGTGATCTGAAAAAGACGGATTTTTTCCTTTTCAACGGCGATATGGTGTCAGTCTTCAATGAGGAAAATCATATCTTCGATGGTTTTATGGATACGGCAACCAAGTTGTTTGCCTCTGAAATTCCGATGTATTATACAAGAGGTAACCACGAAACACGCGGTGCTTTTGCAACTGAGTTCCAGCGCTATTTTTCTCCGAAAGAAGAAAATATCTACTACACGTTCCGGCAAGGTCCGATCTGTTTCGTGATCCTCGATACGGGAGAGGATAAACCGGATTCCGATATCGAATATGCCGGCATAACGGTTTACGACGAATACCGGACGGAACAGGCCGAATGGTTGCGCCAGGTATTGAATAGCAAAGAATATAAAGAAGCGCCGTTTAAGATCGTCGTAGCCCATATTCCTCCGATTGGTGGATGGCATGGAAACTTGGAAGTGGAGCAGAAATTCATGCCTTTGCTGCGTGATGCCAAGCCGGATGTGATGCTGTGCGGCCATCTCCATCGTTTCATTCATCAGGATGCAACGGTTCAGACGCCGTTCCCGATTATCGTCAATTCCAATACAGCTGTCCTGAAAGCAACTGCCGATCCGAAAGAACTGAAAATAGAGGTCGTGGATGTGGACGGGAAGGTGTTGGATCAATTCTCCATAAAGAAATAAGACCATGAGAAGTTTGTTATTATTCCTGTTGCTGTCTTTGCCTCTGGCAAGTGCGCAGGAGCATAAGACCGAGATTAGCGGAACGGTGAAGGATTCGAAGGGAATACCTGTCGCTTTTGTGAATATAGGCGTGATGGGGAAAGGTTTCGGAGGAATGACTGACGATGCCGGAACGTTCCGTTTGCTTGTGCCGGACTCTCTGCTGGACGAACAGTTGACCGTATCGCACATTGCCTATAAAAAGTATGCCTGCGGGATCCGCAAAGTTGCATCTTCCCCTCTGAACATCGTATTGGAAGATAGTTTGTTGACGCTCCCGGAAGTGAATATCTCTCCTATGAAAGGGAAATGGATCAGTAATAAGGGAATGCGTGTGCCCGGTGGTGTCATGACTACCGATAAGGCCGGCAGTCTGGGGGAAGAAATAGGCATTTCTGTTAAGCTCGGAAAAGACGGGTTGCTGGAACAAATACGGCTACCCATTTCCCAATGCACGTATGACAGCGTTCTGGTACGCGTGAATCTGTATCTCCTTTCTGATGAGTTGAATCCGGAGCGATTGCCCGTACAACCCCTTTACCGGACTATCCGGAAAACGGATAAGAAAGAGAAAATACTGTTAACCTACGATACACCTCCCCTGATACCGGCGGGAAACATCCGGGTAGGTTTTGAAATTGTTCGCGTCGACGGAGACGGGAAACTTATCTTCCCGCTCTACTCCACCAGCAGTCTGCACCGGTCGGTATCGTTGGATGACTATAAAAAAACGTCGTTTGGCATTAAGGCTTCCGTCTATGTACGGCAGTGATTTGGAAATGCCTTAAAGAATAGCGAGTGCGGCTCGATAAGTTGATTTTAGGTTATGAATTGAAGTTGCCTACATGTATTCATCTTACGTTTTATAAGAAAACACCGATAAAAAACTTCGAATTATATTTGGTGGTTTGAAAAAAGGCTGTATCTTTGCAGCGTTCAAACAAAAACAAGTTAAAAGGACAACATGAAACAGGCAATGCTAAATAGTCTCATTATTTCTCTAAACATTATTCTACTCTGGGAACGGGATAGGAAGTGAGACTGTGTATGCTTTGCTGGGCATTAAGATATGAAAAAGTCTTTCTCACTTCCTTGTGAGAGAGGCTTTTTTTATTCAATCAACTTACGAAAAGGTATTAACAAATTTAAGACGATAAGAACTATGTCAGACAGATTATTTATTTTCGACACGACGTTGCGTGATGGCGAACAGGTGCCGGGTTGCCAGTTAAACAGTATTGAAAAGATTCAGGTAGCCAAAGCACTGGAAGAACTGGGAGTAGACGTGATAGAAGCCGGTTTCCCCGTATCGAGTCCGGGCGATTTCAATAGTGTTGTTGAAATATCGAAAGCCGTAACATGGCCTACAATCTGTGCGCTTACCCGTGCGGTGGAAAAAGATATTGATGTGGCAGCCGATGCATTGAAATATGCGAAGCATGGACGTATTCATACGGGTATCGGAACGTCTGATTATCATATCAAGTATAAGTTCAACTCGAACCAGGAAGAGATTTTGGAACGAGCTATTGCCGCAACTAAGTATGCCAAAAGATACGTGGAAGACATCGAGTTCTATTGTGAAGATGCCGGACGTACGGACAACGAATATCTGGCACGTGTGGTAGAAGCGGTCATTAAAGCCGGTGCGACTGTTGTCAATATCCCAGATACGACCGGTTATTGCCTGCCGGACGAATATGGGGCAAAAATCAAATATTTGATGGAACATGTGGATGGCATCGAGAAGGCTATCCTCTCTACCCACTGTCATAACGATTTGGGGATGGCTACTGCCAACACTGTACAGGGTGTCTTGAATGGTGCACGCCAGGTGGAAGTCACTATGAACGGTATTGGCGAACGGGCCGGTAATACCTCCCTGGAAGAGGTCGCTATGATTTTCAAGAGTCATAAGGAACGTGAGATTATTACCAATATCAACACAACCCGGATATACGGGGTCAGCCGTATGGTTTCAAGCCTGATGAATATGCCGATCCAGCCGAACAAGGCGATCGTCGGACGTAACGCGTTTGCTCATTCTTCGGGTATCCACCAAGACGGTGTTTTGAAGAATCGTGAGAGTTATGAGATTATCGACCCGAAAGAGGTGGGTATCGACGATAATGCAATCGTGCTGACTGCCCGTAGCGGACGGGCTGCATTGAAACACCGTTTGCAGGTGCTGGGTGTCGAACTGTCTCAGGAAAAGTTGGATAAGGTCTATGATGAATTCTTGAAATTGGCCGACCGCAAGAAAGATATCAACGACGACGATGTCCTGATGCTTGCCGGTAAGGATCGTACAGCTATGCACCGCATCAAGCTGGAATATCTACAGGTAACCTCCGGCGTCGGTTTGCAGTCTGTGGCCAGTGTTTGTCTGAATATCGCAGGCGAGAAGTTCGAAGCAGCCGCTTCCGGTAACGGTCCTGTCGATGCGGCCATTAAGGCTGTGAAATCCATTATCCACCGTACGATGACGATCCAGGAATTCCTGATCCAGGCGATCAACAAAGGTAGCGACGACATGGGTAAAGTACATATGCAGGTCGAATACGAAGGAAACCGTTATTACGGTTTTGCAGCCAATACCGATATTATAGCGGCTTCTGTAGAGGCATTTATCGATGCAATTAATAAATTTGTGAAGTAAATTGACAATTATGAATACATTATTTGACAAGATTTGGGATTCCCACGTGGTGACGATGATCGAAGAGGGACCCACACAGCTTTATATAGACAGGTTGTACTGTCATGAAGTAACCAGTCCGCAGGCCTTTGCCGGTATGCGTGCACGTGGTTTGAAACCGCTCCGTCCGGAACGTATCTATTGTATGCCGGACCATAACACGCCGACACATGATCAGGATAAACCGATCGAAGATCCTGTTTCGAAGAACCAGGTCGATACGTTGGCAAAAAACGCTGCCGAATTCGGTTTGACTCATTATGGAATGATGGATGAACGGAATGGTATTATTCATGTGGTAGGCCCGGAACGCGGACTGACCTTGCCGGGGATGACAATTGTCTGTGGCGACTCTCATACCTCTACCCATGGGGCAGTCGGTGCTGTCGCTTTCGGTATCGGAACCAGTGAAGTGGAAATGGTGATGGCTTCCCAGTGTATCTTGCAGGCAAAGCCGAAAACCATGCGTATCCGTGTGGAAGGCAATCTTGGAAAAGGGGTAACGGCGAAGGATGTCGCCCTCTATCTCATGTCGAAAGTGACGACCAGTGGTGCGACCGGTTATTTCATTGAATATGGAGGATCGGCGATTCGCAGTCTGACGATGGAAGGTCGTTTGACTTTGTGCAATTTGTCTATCGAAATGGGGGCCCGTGGTGGTATGATCGCTCCTGACGAAACAACATTTGCTTATCTCAAAGGACGTGAAAATGCTCCTCGCGGCGAAGATTGGGACAAGGCGGTTGCCTATTGGAAGACGTTGAAGAGCGGTGATGATGCCGTGTTTGACAAAGAGATCCTGTTTGATGCTGCCGATATCGAACCGATGGTAACATATGGAACTAATCCGGGTATGGGAATGGGGATCACTGGACATATCCCGACTGTCGGAGGTATGGGCGAAGTGGAGAAAGCTTCTTTTATGAAATCCCTGGAATATATGGGTTTCGAACCGGGTGAATCATTGTTGGGCAAGAAGATCGACTATGTATTCTTAGGCTCTTGTACCAATGGCCGTATCGAAGACTTCCGCGCTTTTGCTTCCATTGTAAAGGGACGGAAGAAAGCGGATCATGTGATCGCCTGGCTGGTTCCCGGTTCTTGGATGGTAGATGCACAGATTCGTGAAGAAGGACTGGACAAAATATTTGAAGAAGCCGGTTTTCAATTGCGTCAACCGGGATGTTCAGCTTGTCTGGCAATGAATGACGATAAGATCCCAGCAGGGAAATATGCCGTTTCGACAAGTAACCGTAACTTCGAAGGACGTCAGGGACCGGGTGCCCGTACGATTCTGGCCGGTCCGTTAGTGGCAGCAGCGGCAGCAGTGACGGGGAAAATAACCGATCCGAGAGGTTTTTAGCCTTTATCTTTGGCTCTTTTGATATCTACAGAGAATATAAATCTAAAAGGAAAGAATAATGAAACAGAAATTCAACATCATAACATCGACTTGCGTCCCCCTTCCTCTTGAGAATGTGGATACGGACCAGATCATTCCTGCCCGCTTCTTGAAAGCAACCGACAAAAAGGGGTTCGGTGAAAACCTCTTCCGCGATTGGCGGTACGATAAGCAGGGCAACAAAATAGAATCGTTTGTTCTGAACGATCCGACTTATAGTGGACAGATATTGGTGGCAGGGAAGAACTTCGGTTCGGGTTCCAGTCGCGAGCACGCTGCTTGGGCGATTGCAGATTACGGGTTTCGCGTAGTCGTATCCAGTTTCTTTGCGGATATCCACAAAAACAATGAACTGAATAACTTTGTTCTTCCTGTGGTGGTTAGTGAACCTTTTTTGGCCGAGCTTTTCGACTCGATTTTTGCCGATCCGAAAACGGAAGTCGAAGTCAACCTGCCTGCCCAAACCATTACCAACAAGGCCACGGGCAAGAGCGAGCATTTCGACATTAATGCTTACAAAAAAGACTGTCTGGTAAACGGTCTCGATGACATCGACTACTTGTTATCCAATAAGGAAAAGATCGAAGCATTCGAAGTTTTGAGAAATAACGATTAACATGGCACGCAGATGACGCAGATTGAACAGATGATCGCAGATTATTTATTTAAAGAAGAAACGGACGGGATTATTGCTGCATTCTATGATGTATATAATGCATTGGGGTATGGCTTTTTGGAACGTGTATATCAGAATGCTTTGTATTTGGAGTTATGTAAGAGAGGATATGCTTGTTCGGCTCAACAAAAAATAAACGTATATTACCAAGGAACTCTTGTCGGAGAGTATTTTGCCGATATGATAGTAAATGGTCATATTATTCTGGAATTGAAAGCTGTAGATTGTCTGTGTAAAGAGCATGAATTGCAACTGATAAATTATTTGAAAGCAACAAATATTGAAGTGGGTTTATTATTGAACTTTGGAGAACGTCCGCAAATAAAACGAAAAGTTTATTCAAACGATAAAAAAGAAAATCTGCGGTCATCTGTTTAAATCTGTGTTATCTGCGTGCAATGTTCATACTGACAAAATAGTGTAATTATGATAGAAATAATGGATACCACCCTGCGCGACGGGGAACAGACATCGGGAGTTTCTTTTGCGGCGCATGAGAAGCTGAGCATTGCACAGGCATTGCTCGATCTGGGTGTGAACCGTCTGGAGATCGCTTCTGCGCGTGTCTCGGACGGCGAGTTTGAGGCCGTGAAGCGCGTGGCTTCCTGGGCGGAACGTACCGGGAACATTCAGAAGCTCGAAGTGCTCGGTTTTGTGGATGGCGATGTTTCGTTGAATTGGATCGAAGCGGCGGGTTGTCGTGTGGTAAACCTGCTTTGTAAAGGCTCTTACAAGCATGTGACGGAACAGCTTCGTAAGACTCCCGAACAGCATTTTGCCGATATACGTTCTGTCATCGATTTGGCAACAGAACGGGGGATCGCCGTGAACGTTTATCTGGAAGATTGGTCGAACGGTATTAAGAACTCGCCTGAATATGTCTTCCAGGCAGTCGATTCGCTCCGTGACCTACCGATTCAGCGTTTCATGTTGCCTGATACACTCGGTATCCTAAACCCTGGCAATACCTACGAGTATTGTAAGGATATGGTTACGCGTTATCCGGACCTGAAGTTCGATTTCCATGCTCATAACGACTACGATCTGGCGGTAGCGAATGTCTACTCCGCTGTCCGTGCCGGTATAGAAGGACTTCATACCACGTTGAACGGATTGGGAGAACGTGCCGGGAATGCTCCGCTTAGCAGTGTACTTGCCGTGCTGAAAGACCAGTTGAGAGTAGGGACGACGCTCAAGGAAGAGCGGATTAATTACGCCAGCCGTCTGGTGGAAACTTTCTCCGGCGTTCATATCCCGCCTAACAAACCGATTATCGGGGAACACGTTTTTACGCAATGTGCCGGTGTCCATGCTGACGGCGACAGCAAAAACAACTTGTATTGCAACGACCTCCTGCCTGAACGTTTCGGTCGTGTCCGCGAATATGCGCTCGGCAAAACTTCCGGCAAAGCGAATATCCGCAAGAACCTCGAATCGTTGGGAATCGATATCGACGAGAACTCTATGCGTAAAGTGACCGAGCGGATCATCGAGTTGGGTGATAAGAAAGAAATGGTTACGACGGAGGATCTTCCGTATATTATCAGCGATGTGCTCCATCACGATACGATGGCCGATCAGCGTATCCGCATATTGAATTATTCCTTGTCTTTAGCGCAGGGATTGAAACCGGTCGCAACGCTGAAGATAGAGATCAATGGTGAAGCTTACCAGGAATCGGCTTCGGGTGACGGACAATATGATGCTTTCGTACGTGCTCTGCGGAAGATATATACTGATTTGGGGCGTCCTTTCCCGATGCTGACCAACTATTCCGTTTCCATACCGCCCGGCGGACGGACTGATGCCTTTGTGCAGACCATCATTAGTTGGAATTATGCCGGAGTGGATTTTAAAACCCGTGGTCTTGATGCAGACCAGACAGAGGCTGCTATCAAGGCGACACTGAAGATGCTGAACAAGATAGAACAATAATAATGTGCCAATTTGCTAATATGCCGATGTACCGATGAATGAAAAGTTGAGATATTAGTACATTGGCAAATTATTAATTATTAATATTGAAGTTATGAAGAAGTTAACGATTGCGCTTGTTGCGCACGACAACCGGAAGGCTGACATGGTAGAATGGGCTGTTCACAATGCTGAATTTCTGTCCCATCATCACATCGTATGTACCGGAACAACCGGAAATTTGGTTCGGAAGGCAATGGAAGAAAAAGGTGTTCCGGCGGATATCGCCTGTATGCATTCCGGTCCGCTGGGTGGAGATGCCGAAATTGCAGCGATGGTAGTACGGAAAGAAATAGACCTTGCCGTATTCCTGATCGACGATTTGAACCCGCAGCCGCATGAGGCCGATATCCAAATGTTACTTCGCCAGTGCCGTGTTCATAATGTGCCTATCGCCTGTAACCGGTATAGTGCTGACCTGATGATAACAAGTACATTGTGGGATGACGAAAACTATGTCCCGACAGAACCCAAATACGTTTATTTTAAAAGAGAATAGAATAGTTTGCCAATAACTGTGCTGATAACGGAATGGTAAATTAATAAATTATTTATGATATGAATTTGAATATAGCTGTACTTCCCGGTGACGGGATCGGTCCTGAAATTTCTGCACAAGGTGTGGATGTGATGAGCGCCGTTTGTAAGAAATTCGGACATGAAGTCCGTTATGAATATGCTCTTTGCGGAGCTGATGCTATCGACAAGGTGGGAGATCCTTTCCCAAAAGAAACGTATGAGATTTGTAAAGAAGCGGATGCTGTCCTCTTCTCTGCTGTAGGTGATCCGAAGTTCGACAACGATCCGACAGCTAAAGTGCGTCCTGAACAGGGGTTGCTGGCCATGCGCAAGAAGCTGGGGTTGTTTGCGAATATCCGCCCCGTACAAACCTTTAAGTGCCTGCTGCACAAGTCCCCGCTTCGTGCAGACTTGGTGGATGGTGCGGATTTTCTATGTATCCGTGAACTGACGGGAGGCATGTATTTCGGGGAGAAATATCAGGACAACGATAAGGCTTACGATACCAATATGTACACACGCCCTGAGATCGAGCGTATCTTGAAAGTCGGTTTCGAATACGCCATGAAACGGAAAAAACATCTGACGGTAGTCGATAAGGCAAATGTCCTGGCTTCTTCTCGTCTGTGGCGCCAAATCGCACAAGAGATGGCTCCTTCTTATCCGGAGGTTCAGACCGACTATATGTATGTCGATAATGCGGCCATGCGTATGATCCAGGAACCCAAATTCTTTGATGTTATGGTAACGGAGAATACGTTTGGTGATATCCTTACTGACGAAGGCTCTTGTATCAGCGGTTCTATGGGCTTGCTCCCTTCTGCTTCGACGGGTGAAAGCACTCCTGTATTCGAACCGATTCATGGTTCATGGCCGCAGGCTAAAGGATTGAATATTGCCAATCCGTTGGCACAGATTCTTTCGGTTGCCATGCTGTTTGAGTACTTCGGGTGCAAGGCGGAAGGTGCTTTGATCCGCGAGGCTGTGGATGCTTCTCTGGACGCTAATGTCCGTACCCCTGAAATCCAGGTGGAAGGCGGTGCAAAATATGGCACAAAAGAGGTTGGTGCATGGATTGTCGACTACATTATTAACAATTGACAATTAACAATGGAGAATTGACAATTTAGCTTCGCGTTGTTCAAATTGGCTGAAAGTAATTGTCAATTCTCTATTCTTCGGTTATCCGATTATGTATTTACTCTTTGGCAGATAGGAAAGGGCTTTGATCATTAGATAAGAAGTAACGAAAGTGCAGAGTGCGATTACTGGAATCTTAATCATGGCACTGTCGAACAGATTATTCAACAAGTCATAGAACAGGTTCAGCAACATGATGTGTATTAGGTAAATTCCGTAACTCTTAATCGATATATCCGTAACTAACTTTCCGCAGGATGAATCTGGGCTCTTGATCCGGATATTCTTGATCAACAGGAAAATACCTGTAGCCACCATTGCCACGTTGATTGTCTCGTATCCCCAAGTGATTTCCAATTGAGGAACATATTCGGCTGTCGATAACCGTTCGTGGAAGCCGTACCAGGTGATGAAATAGCCCACTACCAATAAAGCGATGCCTACCGGCAGGTTCCAGCTTTTCCGTTCTGAAGCATATGTGCGTAGATAATAAGCTAATACCATATATCCCAGCAGCCCGGAGAAATAGTATAACATCGGAGTCCCGTTCCAGAAGCATTCCCCTAATATATCCGGAAATAACAGATGGATATAAGGTACGCACAAAGTAAACGCCCATATTCCAAGATATAGCTCGATGCTCTTTCGAGAAGCTGTTTTTAACCAAGGTGAAATGATAGGAGCGAAAAGATATAGTCCCATCAGCATATAGACATACCAGAGATGCCCCACTTGTGTCCCGAAGTTTACCGGGATTTTGAGGATATTCGTACAGGCGGTTGTAAAGTTCACTTGTCCTCGGAAGAACTGGTAGAAAGAGTAAGTGATACACCAGAATATAAAAGGTATGACTACACGTGTGAAACGTTTGCGGAAGAATTGTGCCGGCTCATCTTTTACAGGGAGAAGGAAATATCCGGTCAGCATCACAAATAGAGGAACAGCCGATCGGCAGACAGAGTTGTAAAGGTCTACCCAAAAAGCATTCTCTCCTTTTATCACATCCCCGATCGGGCCGATATAATAAAACTCTCCGGTGTGTACTTGGATTACCATATAGCAGGCCAGTACCCGCAGTACATCGAGCGCAAAATTGCGTTTAGTGTCTTTCTGCATAATAAGTAAGATGATTTAAGTATGTTAGAAAATGTTTGCTTGTTTATTGTTGGGCGAGTTTCATCAATTCCTTGATAACTTCTTTATTATATCCCATCGATTCGGCTTTCTTGAAATCAAGGGCTGCCCGTTCTTTTTCGTATTGTGCCAGCTTGATTTTGCCTCTCAGCACATAGAGATTGGCTGTCGGTTCGCTTTCGACGAAGACCTTTTCTATATCAGCCATTGCCCGTGCATTCTTTCCCATCATGAAATACAAGTCCGCCCGTCCTTCGTAGAGGACCCAGTCACGGGGCATTTCGCTGATCAGGTAGTTGAATATCCGTTCGCTTTCGTCATAGTTCCCGCGCATCTTTTCCAAAATGGCATGACCGAGGCGGGCGCGGACCGATTTCTCGTTTACTTCCAGGATCTTGTCGAAATCTTGTTCCGCCCACATATAATTTTGTAGCTGTATATAGAGTAGCCCGCGGCAATAAAGCGCCTCCTGATGTTCCGGATCTTCTATCAAAAGCGTGTTATAATCGTTCAATGCCTTTTCTGTTTCTCCCAACTCGGTGTAAAGGGAAGCTCGGTTTTCGAGAATGGTGATATTCTTTGTATGCCCGCTTAGTGCGGAAGTATAGGAGATGAGTGCTTCTTCCAACTTTCCCTGCCGGCGTTGTATGGTTCCGAGGTTCGTAAGCAGGGCATAGTTCAGCGGGTTAGCCGGTTCTTTGCGCATAGCTGCTTTCAGGCTCTCTTCTGCGGACACCAAGTCACCTTTATCCACGAAGTCATAGCTTTTCTCTATTAATTCTTCGTATGATTGCGCAAAGCTGTTTCCTATAAACAGGAACAAACCTATAATAATCAAGAAAGTCCTCATTCTCTATCGTTTATATCTGTTATCTGACCGTTTGCAAAACTACATAATAAAATTGGTTCTTTATTCGAATAAAAAAACTTTATACCTTTGCTACAATTTCTAATACTTTTGGAATGAATGATTGTTATGTAATTAGTATGAATTTCCATTAATATAGTAATTATGATTGTAACAGCAATTGATCTTTCACATGGTTTGGAAGGTATTTTGAATTCCCTGATGACGCAAGGGGCGGCGTTGGGATGGACGCTTATCAAGGCGTTTTTGGTTTTTATAGTTGGACGTCTCCTGATTAACTTGGTGAATAAACTGATAAAACGGGTTTTGCTGAAACGCGATATCGATCCTTCAGTCAAGAGTTTCGTCGGAAGCCTGGTAAATGTTGTCCTGACTATTCTATTGATCATCTCGGTTGTCGGTGCTTTGGGTGTACAAACAACTTCTTTTGCCGCTCTTCTTGCTTCTGCAGGTGTCGCTGTCGGTATGGCTTTGAGCGGTAATCTGGCGAACTTCGCGGGTGGATTGATTATTCTTTTGTTCAAGCCTTTCAAAGTCGGTGACTATATAGAGGCACAGGGTACAGGCGGAACGGTGAAGGAAATCCAGATTTTCCACACGATTCTGTCGACACCTGATAATAAGATGGTGTATATCCCGAATGGATCGTTGAGTAGTGGAGCGGTCACGAACTTCAGCCGGCAGACTACCCGCCGAGTGGACTGGACGTTTGGTGTCGATTATGGTGAAGACTATGATAAAGTAAAGGAGGTGATCCAAACGATTCTTGCCCGTGACTCTCGGATTTTGGCTGATCCGGCTCCTTTCATTGCCTTGCATGCGTTGGCAGACAGCAGTGTGAATATTGTTGTCCGTGTATGGGTGGAAAGCCCGAATTATTGGAATGTTTATTTCGGAATCAATCAGGAGGTTTATGCAACATTCAATGAAAAAGGCATCAACTTCCCGTTCCCGCAACTCACTGTGCATCGGGCTGATAACTGATTTGTCCTGAAAAGAAAAGGGTTTGTTCAATAATCGATAGGTTTTGTAAGGAGTCTTTTTGAAGGATAAAATTTTGAACAAAAAGATTTATCTTTGTCAATCATTATAATAATTAACAAGAAAGATATAAGTACAAGATATTAAGAACTTTATTTCATTACTTTAGTATTATTATTTGATTATAAGAGAAAATGATTCCGGGCTCGTCACTTTGGTGACGGGCCTTTTTTATTATGGCATGGATAATGGCGTTTTTGTACATTATGCCCGGATGTAAGTATCTTTTATAGTAGATTATAATTTTGTGAGACTGAACTTTCCTATCTTTGCCTCTGTTAAAGAATTAAAGAATAGAATATTTAAACAAATTGCGTATGAATAAAAAGTTTACACTGTTGGCTGCGGCCTTGATGACGGCAAGTGCGTTTACTGCAAATGCAGAAGACTCTGTAAAAGCAGAAGAATGGACTGTCGGTAATTACTATTACTTGAAGAGCGGAAACTCTTATTTGGCATTGGATGGCGATAAGCCAGATTCCGTTATTGTAAAGCCTTTGGATGAAGCAAAAGCACTCAAAGCATCTATCGACTCCGCCTTGTGGCAGATTGCTGATAAAGAAACTGCTTTAGGAGTGACAACCTATAAGATTACCAATAAAGCGACCCAAGATGTTTTGTCTTTTGCCGCAAAAGCGGATGCAGATATGAATTTGGCTTCCGGTGTGGACAAGTGGGTGATTAGTGAAGATGGTAAGATCATTGGTTTTTATGATGGTGAAAATTCATATTCATTAAAGGTAGAAGGTGATGATTTGTCTTTGGATGATTCTGGAACTGTTTTTACGGTTGAGGCTCCGAAAAAAGACTTTGCATTGGATGCTAAGCAACTCGGAAACGGCTTCTCTGTTTTCCAACTGATGTTCGGTGACACATACGAAGGTAATATCTTTGAAGGGAAGGAACTTCTTGCAACGGATTTAAAAGATGATGAAGGATATGTCTCTTTGCAATTCCAAGGCGACTTGACTTGGTCGGATGGCAAACCTAAATATTTGGGTGTCGATACGACCAAGACTGAAATAGCTGGTGCAATAGGGGCTTATGGCGCTAAGTTTGTAGCTGATTCTACTTATGAATCCAGCACAGCTCATTCCGTTGGAAATGCTGATTTCCAAAAGTTCAAGTTTACTGTAAACTTGAAAAACGATTCTATCGCTATGTTTGTAAAAGCAGCTCCGAATGTGAATGCTGAAAAATTGGCAAAAATAACGGATGAGGATATTCGTGTGGTCTATGCCCAAACCGGTTCCACAAAGGTCTTGACTGTTTCGGAAACAGGTGACGCTTTGCAAGGTGCCCTTCCTAAAATCACAGCCAAGAGAGGCACTCCGGCAACCATCCCGACGGGTGACGGTGTCTATTCTTTGCAGAAGGTAAGCAAAGGGGCTGACAATGGCAAGTATTTTGCAGCCGGCCGTGAGTTCATGGGTAAAGATAGCGTTCCGACTGCCCATCAGGTACGCGGTCAGTGGTTGGTCAAGGAAAAGAACGGAAAATATGCGATTGCAGATCGTGAAGCAGATACAGAGCTAACCAAAGGTTTCGCTGAAATCTTCGAAGTGCAAGGTATGGAAGATACTTACTTGATTGGTGGCGACTCTGTCAAGATCAAAAAGATGAATGTCGATTTGAAGAACCAATACTTGGGTTCGTTTGCCGCTACAGAAGAAGAGTTGGTAAACAAAGGTTTCTATCTGAGCTTGTTCTCTGCTACGGCGGGAGTGCCTGAACTGTTTATGTTTGCTGATGACACGATTATGAAAGGTAGTGCAGAAGAATTACAACTCTTCAAATTCTTCCCGAAGGAAGCGGAAGTGAAAGCCGGTGCAAAATCTTTGGGCGATACGATCAAGATGATCCCTTATCAACTGGGTATTTATTTCCGCAATGGCAAAGTGGCAAAAGCTAAAGATGGAGAAGAAGGCTTGAGATTGTCCGCATCCGCACCCGAATCCGTACTTTCTTTCTATTTCCTTTCTGATGCCAACGGACAGTTCTATTCGATGAAAACAGGCGATAAATATGTCGGCATCGATGTTAATACCTCTAAGCTGCAATTGACCGACACGAAGACTGTCGTGAACATTGCACCGGAAGATGCCCCTGAATACGCCTCTTTTGAAGCCGGACACAAGCGTATCTCTGTCGATGGCAATTCGCTGGTGATGAATCCGCTCAACCGTTTTGCCCAAATGAAGGCGGAAGGTAGCGAGATCACAAAAGCTGTTTATGAGAAAGATAACTTCAGCTTGTGGGTGGAACCGGACACGGTAGTCGCGGGAAAACAGCTCTACTTCATATCCTCGGTAGTGGATGGTACTCGTTACTATTTGTCTTTCAAGGACACGACGGTGAATGGCATAAGTGCTGAGGCCTACAAGAATGCTATGTTCTTGCCGGATACAGTTAAGACGGTGAAAGACAGTCCGGCTTTGTTCGCCTTTAAGGTGAATGAGCATGGCGGTTATATCTTGGAGAACCAGCAGCAATTGAAGGGCGGATATCCATATGTCGGCATCGTGGGTAACTCTGTCGTGTTGGAACGATTCGCGTCTGTCGCATTCGAGGTACAAACTGCTTCCGCTCCGACAGCCAACGAAGAGATGAACGTCTCCGAAATCAAGGTGATCAGCAATGACGGTCAGGTTATCGTGACGAATGCTTCTGGTAAAATGATTACATTGTCCAACATCTTAGGACAAACAATCGGTGTTCGCAGAGCAAACTCTGAATACTTCTCAATGCCTGCTACTTCCGGCATTGTATTGGTAACAGTTGAAGGTGACACCACTTACAAAGTGATTGTAAAATAAGAACAATGATTTTATAACTAAAAAGGCGGCCTCCTGCAAAGGGAGCCGCCTTTTTTAGTATTTTGCTGGAGAAGTTTTATTTCTCGCCTGAAAGTTTCTTTTCTAAATAAGCCAACTTTTTAATGGCTTTTTCCTTTTCTTTCGTCAGTTTTTCGATGTCGCTTAATACGACAGCCAGTTCATACGTCGAAGCGATTGCTTTCTGATCCGCATCGGCAATATAGAGAATGTAAGGCTTGCCGCCTGTATATTCGACTTTGATGCGCTCTCCTTTATGGGTAAAAATGAACTTGACGGCATCTTCGCATTTCTCCCCCTGATAGGTTACTACTTCAGTCGTATTTCCTAAGTCCTTGAAATGGTAGTTCAAGCCGCCGTCGTAGGGGATGGCAGGCGTTTCGGCAAAAAGGCCGTCCTGCGTGCTCAGCTTGATACCGGTATGGTTGATTGGCTTGCCTCCGAAATAAACACTTGCCAGGTACATCTCTCCTTTCTCGTTTACACCGGAACGAATATAGCAGCGCTGGATATTACGTTCGATAGTTTGCTGCTTGGATACGTAATTTCCGATTTCATTATAAGCAGAATCCTTTTCGAAGTTAAAACCTTTCTTCAACCCTTCCAGTTCCTGCTGCTTGACAGGAATCAGACTGTCGCAGAAAGCCAAGTTGCGTTTCGCTTCCTTTTGTTCCACCTGGCGCATCAGTGTCAGACCTTCCCGAATTACCTTGAACTCTTTTGGATACAGGATACGGATGCTGTCTATTTCACTTTTGGCAGCAAAGAACTCGTTCCGTTCATACATGCTTCTGGCATTGTCCAGCCTTGCCTGTGCATTCTTCTCGTCATTGTTACAACCGGACAATGCCACGGCTGCAAGTGCTATACAGATTGCTGACTTTTTCATTATGATAATTGTTTAATTGTCTACTTCTTATTATCCGATGCAAAGATATTGGAAAAAGAGAGAATTAGCATCCCCGCAAGAATTTAATTATCTTTGCCCGATAAATGCTGATTTATGGGTGTGCAATAAAATAATGGTGTCTCGTGGGGGTGGGGTTCTACTCCGCCCAATGGAAATAAAGTCCGCCTTGCCGGATTCGATGGGCAGAGTAGAGCCCTGCCCCTACAAATGACGATTATTTTGTATGGCCATGTCATCCAGGTTCCATGCCAATAAATCATTATTTATAAATAAACAATATATATATGTATATAGAACAAGAAGAGATATTAAACCATATTTCGGCGAAGGCGTTTCATCTGATTTCGGAAGCAGCAGACGAATTAGGGATTGAGGCATATGTGATAGGTGGTTATGTGCGGGATATATTTCTGCATCGCCCTTCTAAAGATATTGATGTCGTGGCCGTCGGGAGCGGCATCGAACTGGCGAAAGCTGTCGCTAAGAAGTTGGGAAGGGGGGCTTACTTGTCCGTATTCAAGAACTTCGGTACGGCGCAGGTGAAGGCAGGTGACTTGGAACTTGAATTTGTCGGTGCTCGTAAGGAGTCCTATACACACGATAGCCGGAAACCGATTGTCGAAGACGGGACACTCGAAGATGACCAGAACCGTCGTGACTTTACGATCAATGCCCTGGCACTTTGCTTGAATAAGGACCGGTACGGTGAGTTGGTCGACCCTTTCGATGGTTTGACCGATATGGACAATTTGCTGATCCGTACTCCGCTCGACCCGGATATTACCTTTAGTGACGATCCGTTGCGTATGATGCGTGCTGTCCGTTTTGCCAGCCAGTTAGGGTTCTTTATCGATCCCGACACTTTCGATGCGATCGAACGAAACAAGGAGCGTATCTCGATTATCTCAAAAGAACGTATTGTCGATGAATTGAACAAGATCGTCCTCTCGCCGAAACCTTCTGTCGGCTTCGACTTGCTGGACCGTTGCGGACTGTTGCCTCTGATCTTCCCAGAACTTTGCGCTTTGAAAGGAGTGGAGACGAAGGAAGGGATCGGGCATAAGGATAACTTTGCCCACACGCTGATGGTGCTTGATCGCCTGAGTAAGACCACTGATAACTTGTGGTTGCGCTGGAGTGCCCTTTTCCATGATATAGCCAAGCCGGTGACGAAACGTTTCGATCCGCGCCTGGGGTGGACATTCCACAATCATAATTTTATCGGCGAGAAGATGATTCCCGTTATCTTCCGCAAGATGAAACTGCCGATGAACGAGAAGATGAAATATGTCCAGAAGATGGTCAGCCTGCATATGCGCCCGATCGCTTTGTCGGACGATGAGGTTACGGATTCGGCCATCCGCCGCCTGTTGTTTGATGCAGGTGACGATATAGACGACTTGATGAAGCTTTGCGAAGCGGATATCACGAGCAAGAACCCCGAAAAGGTACGCCGTTTCCTGAACAACTTTCAAAAAGTTCGCAGTAAGCTTGCCGCCATAGAAGAGAAAGACCGTGTGCGCAATTTCCAGCCGCCTGTGACAGGAGAGGAGATCATGGAAACGTTTGGGCTTCCCCCTTCCCAGCCGGTCGGTATTCTGAAAGAAGCTATCAAGAATGCGATTCTTGACGGAGTGATCCCGAACGAATATGAAGCCGCCCATGCTTTTATGCTGCAACGGGCGGAGAAGATGGGGCTGAAGGTGGTGCGTTGAACCGGAGGTGGTCTTCGGACAGATGAAGTCCAGTATGGCTTACCGCCGTTTCAGGCACATGGGAAAAGACAAGGTCGCGATGGATTTTGCCTTCGAAAAAGACGCCCTTTTCCGCTGGATAAGATGTAAAAACAGGGCATAAAAGTGTCCCTGACATAGCAGATAAACATCCCCTCATCTCCGGCAGGGATCCGCGAAGGCCTGGGTCTGCATCTTTCCCACACCCGGATGTCTGTGCCTCTTACACCCAGATCTCGAGTGGCTATCTAAGTTGTTTTTGGCAAAAAACAAATAAAAAACTGACAGCCCACCGATAAGTTAACTATATTTGTCAGCAGATAAGAAGTTACATGCAAAAAAATGACAAAATAAAATTTTATTCCTGCCTGGCTCCTCTTTCCTTTTTATATGGAATTGGGGTGTGGTTGCGAAATCGACTTTTTGATTGGGGTATTTTACATTCCGAACAATACCCTATTCCTGTAATTTGCATAGGGAACTTATCTGTAGGAGGAACGGGGAAAACTCCCCATACAGAATACATCATACGCTTGCTGAAAGACAAGTATCGCATTGCAGTATTAAGCCGAGGGTACAAAAGAAAAACATCAGGGTTTATTCTTGCTGACTCAGAAAGTTCCAGTTGGGAGATCGGGGATGAACCTTTTCAAATGAAAAACAAATTTCCGGATATACTTGTTGCTGTCGATACTAATCGCCGCCGGGGGATTCAAAATCTTTTGTCCCTCCCTGAAAAAGATAAACCTGAAGTAATTCTGTTAGACGATGCATATCAACATCGGTATGTGACCCCCTCCCTTTCGATCGTGTTGAGTGACTGTCACCGTCTATTTTACAATGACAAACTAATGCCTACTGGATATCTGCGAGAACCGATAAGTAATATAAACCGAACAGATATAGTGGTTGTTACTAAATGCGAAGAAGATATGAAGCCGATCGATTTTCGTATTATTGAAGAAAATATGAAGTTGCGGGCTCATCAGTTACTTTTCTTTACCAGCATCGTTTATGGGAAAGTCAAACCTGTATTCCCCTCGAAAGCTTGTTTCTTAAACCATAAAAATATAGGAAAAGAAGATGATATTTTATTGATATCGGGTATTGCAGTTCCCGCTCCATTTATTCGTGAGGCAGAAAAGTATTCAAACAAAGTGGTACCGATGGTTTTTCCCGATCATCATACATTTAGCAAATCAGATTTCAAAAAATTGGAGGTGGCATTCGAAAAGATGACTTCACCGGGAAAACTAATTTTAGTAACAGAAAAAGATGCAGCACGTTTAAAAAACAATCCTCTTGTTCCGGAAAGTTGGAAGAATTTTTTATATTATCTACCGATTGTAATCCAGTTTTGCAATGGGCAGAGTTTTGATGAGACAATAAAAAAACATATTATCACATTCCCCAAAAATAATATTTTACAAAACAAATATGAGTAATAGGACAGAAATATCAACATTAGGCGAATTCGGTTTGATTCGTCATCTGACTAATAGAATTGAAATAAAGAACAATAGTACGATAAAGGGCGTAGGCGATGATGCTGCAATCCTCTCCTATGAGAATAAACAAGTGCTTGTTACCACCGATCTATTATTGGAAGGTATTCATTTCGACTTGACTTACGTACCTCTAAAACATCTCGGATATAAATCGGCTGTTGTAAATTTTTCCGATATTTATGCAATGAACGGTCTGCCTAAGCAGATCACTGTATCACTTGGCATCTCCAAACGTTTTTCTGTTGAAGATGTAGAAGATTTTTATGCTGGGCTAAAGCTGGCCTGTGATGTGTATGGAGTTGACATTGTCGGAGGAGATACTTCTGCTTCTTTAACAGGACTTTGCATCAGTATCACTTGCATAGGGGAAGGAGAAAAAGACAAAGTTGTTCTTCGCAGTGGAGCCCAGGAAACGGATTTGATATGTGTTTCCGGTGATTTAGGAGCTGCTTATATGGGATTACAATTATTAGAACGAGAAAAACGGATATTTAAAGGTGAAAAAGATTTCACTCCAGATTTTACAGGCAAAGAATATCTATTGGAACGCCAGTTAAAACCGGAAGCACGTAAAGATATTATCGAGATGCTTCGTTATGCAGGGATTATCCCAACAGCAATGATGGATATATCAGACGGTCTTTCTTCCGAACTTTTACACATTTCAAAAGAAAGTAATGTCGGATGTCGTGTATATGAAGATAGAATTCCTATCGATTATCAAACAGCTGCAATGGCTGAACAATTTAATATGAACTTGGTAACCGCAGCTTTAAATGGTGGTGAAGACTATGAACTACTTTTCACTGTTCCTCTCATCGATCATGACAAAGTATCTGAAATGAAAGGTGTTAAAATAATCGGTCATATTACAAAACCAGATCTCGGTAACTACCTGGTAGGCCGTGATGGAGGCGAAGTCGAACTAAAAGCACAAGGTTGGAATTCTTTGGAGGAATAAAAATTCAATAAAAAGCGACTCCACCTATTGCAAGATTCAAAAAAGATCCATATCTTTGCACCCGTTAAACAAAACAACGGTGCCATAGCTCAGTTGGTAGAGCAAAGGACTGAAAATCCTTGTGTCCCCGGTTCGATTCCTGGTGGCACCACTTTTTAAGAAAGAAAAACGATGTAAATCCCTGAATTTCAAAGAAGTTCAGGGATTTTTCTTTTCCAAGAATAGGCAAAATCAGTGGGATTAGAGCAAACTATACGTCCTTATTCAAGGGACTGGTTTTAAAAGCCCGAAATGTTCCACTGCGAAGTGTTTACTTCATTCTTTTACAGCATGTTGCGCTATTTTACATAACAGGGTTCTCGGTTCGATTTCCTAACTTTGTATCATTAAAAATTGAGCCGTATGGAAAGAAAAAGATTCAGCGTGTTGTTCTTCATCAAGCGTAGCAAACTGTTAAAAAACGGGGAAGCACCCGTGCGTGTGCGTGTCACTTATGACCGCCTATACGTGGAACTTCAACTAAAGCGGAGCGTAAAAGTCCCACTTTGGTCGCAGGAAAAAGAGAAATCGACAGGCAAAGACCGAAACTCCGTAGAACTTAACCATTACATTGACGCCCTGCGTGTGAAATTCTATCAGATTTACCAAGACTTGGAACTGGAGGGAAAGATTATCTCCGCACGTGCCATAGTGAACCGCTATCAGGGAAAGGACGAGACTTTCAAGACATTATACAATGTGTTCAAGGAGCATAACGACAACTGCCGGAAGCTAATCGGGACGGACTACGCCGATATTACCGTAAGACGTTACGATAACTGCCTTAAATATCTCATGGAACTGGTTAGACGTGACTACAAGGTAGATGATATGCTGTTGCGTGAGGTAAACGGGGAACTGGTGCGTAAATTCGATTTATACTTAAAGACGGAGAAACATTGCGCACAGAACACCGTTATCCGGTACATGAAATGCTTCAAGAAAGTGATAAACCTTGCCATTGCCAACGAGTGGCTGACAAAGAACCCGTTTGCCGGAATCAAGTTTCACGAGGTGGAGGTAAACAAACAGTTCCTAAGCCAAGCCGAGATAAACCGGATATGGCAGAAAGAGTTCAGGATTGAACGGCTGGAACTGGTACGGGATGTTTTTATCTTTTGCGTATATACCGGGCTGGCATTCATAGACGTGTATAATCTGCGCCCCGAACACATTTCGGAGGACAGCAACGGCAACCTGTGGATAGTGAAACCCCGTGAAAAGACAAACAACCTCTGTAACATCCCGCTTTTGAGTATTCCCAAACAGATACTTGAAAAGTATAAGGATAACCCCTACTGCATGGATAAAGGAACTTTGTTGCCCGTTCCCTGCAATCAGAAGATGAACAGTTACCTGAAAGAGATTGCCGACCTGTGCGGTATCAAAAAGAACCTGACCACGCACACAGCCCGCCACAGTTTCGCATCGGTTATCGCACTGGCTAACAACGTGTCACTGCCGAACGTGGCTAAAATGCTGGGGCATTCATCCACCCGAATGACACAGCACTACGCAAAGGTATTAGACCAAACAATATTAAGGGATATGCAAGCCGTTGAGAAACAACTATCCATATAAGCACGGAGAAGCCAGCAACACAGTTTTCAAGAAACCGTGATTGCTGGCTTTCAACCAAACAATATAGAAAACAAGACAGCTATATTTCAATACTTCAATATTTCAATCTTTCAAGGAAGCAAGAAAGCGAGAAAGCAAGATTCCATGTTTTCAAGATTTCATTTCTGATAGAACCTTTCCAATAAATCCATGATGTCGCTTTCCCGGTAGATGATTTTTCCCGGAAGCTGCACATACCCCAGCAGCCCCGTGTCCCTGTAATCCTGCAACGTCCGTTTGCTGATGCAAAGCCGCTTGCACACTTCATCGCCCGTCAGGTAGTGTTCACCGTTCAATACAGGGCGATAGTTCATTACCATGTACTCCACGTTTTCCAGCACCCTGTCGAGGGAGGAAAACAGTACCAGCGTAGTATCGGAATCTTTCGTTATCAAATCCATACGCCTACTTTTTAGAATTGTCCCTTACTTGGCTAAGCAGAAATGTTTCCACGTCCGAAGCCTTGTAATAAATCTTATTGTTAATCTGCGAATAAGGCAGTTTTCCCGTATCACGGTAGGTCTGCATCGTCCGGGCTGAAACATTCAGCAAACGGCAGGTTTCGCAATTATCCAGCCACTTGTCACGCTTCCTGCGTAAAGGCACACAGAGCGCATCCACACGCCCTACAAAATTTTCAAACCTCTGTTTCCAAAGTTCAAAGGTTCTCTTTTCAATCGTCACTATTTCCATAACCGATATATTTATTCTTGTCAATACTCCGTTTTTCTTCACTGGTGCAAATATATAAGGCTGAATAATAGGTTGTTTCCCTCTGTCCGTAAATGACCTTGCGCGTCCGAAAATGTCCACCGCCAACCCAACAACAACACGAAAGAAATGAAGCGATAACAAAAAACCTGTTTTTTCTCCACTTACTAAATAAGTAAGGTAATGAACACAAAGCCGTTTTCTATTTGCCGACATTAATTTGGTGCAGAGCGAAGCAAAGCGATTCCAAACGGCTGACGCTTTGTTTTTTACCGATTTTTCTTATTTTATTTGTGGTGCTAATTCAAAAATTAAGCACTCATGAATAATCCTTTCGAAGAAATTTTCAAGCGGCTGGAGAACATTGAAAAGATGATTGCCCCGGTCATGGGCGCACAGCCCGAAGAACGGCAGGACGGAAAAGAGCCTGTGTTAGTCAAAATATCCGTTGCCAGCGGCATAACCGGGTATTCGGTCAATTACCTGTACCACTTAGCCGGCAAGGGACTGATACCGTGTGTCAAGCGTGGGCGTACCCTGCGTTTCGACATGGAGGAACTCAAAAAGTGGATGCAGCAGCAGTATGTCCCGGCTTCAAACAGACTTCCCGATGAAAAAGAAAAGAAGTGATGATGCACGGCATATCGAGGGCTGGCAGTCAAAGAACGAGCGCATTGAAAGCCTGTTGAACGTCCTGTACGATTTCCGGTTCAATACCGTAAAGAGCCGGACGGAATACCGGGCTGCAAGTTCTTCGGGCTTGTACCAGCCCGTTACAAAATTCGTTCTGAACTCGTTCAGGCGCAGGCTGGACGCAACCGCTGGTATCGTCACCTCTGCCGAGAACATCCGTACCATACTGGAAAGCGATTTCGCAAGAAAGGTACATCCCATACGGGAATACTTCAACGCCCTGCCGCTTCTCAATCCAACCGAACACGGGCATATCGGCAGGCTCCTGAACACGGTACAGGTAGCCAATCCCGGCAAATGGGAGGAATATTTCACGAAATGGCTTATCGGTGTGGTAGCCAACGCCATGAACGACACGGGGTGTCAGAACCATACTTGTTTGGTGCTGACCGGGGACAGGCAGGGGCAGTTCAAATCGTGGTGGCTGGACAACCTTTGCCCGACACCGCTTAAGAACTACCTGTTTACCGGAAAGATAGACCCGCAGGGCAAAGACATCCTGACACTGATAGCCGAATACCTGTTCATCAACATTGACGACCAGCTAAAGGAACTCAACAAGCAGAACGAGAACGCATTGAAGAACCTTATCACCACCCCGGCGGTGAAATACCGCAGACCGTATGACGTTTACATAGAGGAATACCCCCACCTCGCCAGCTTCATGGCTTCGGTGAACGGCAACGAGTTCCTGACCGACCCGACAGGCAGCAGGCGTTTTTTGCCGTTCGAGGTGCTGCACATAGACAAGCCCACGGCAGAAAGTATTCACATGGATAACGTCTATTCCGAAATCATGTACCTGTACCGTCAGGGCGTGCGCTACTGGTTCAATGATGCGGAGATTGGAGAACTGCACCTGAACAATGCGGAATTTGAGGTGCAGACAATCGAGTTTGAAATGCTGACGCAATATTTTGAGAAGCCGACAGAGGAAGAAGAACCCCATTTTTTTATGACAACAGCGCAAATACTGGCACGTTTACGGGATATATGCGCCATGCAGCTATCTGAAAAACGGCTGGGGGAAGCGTTGCGTAAAGCCGGGTTCAAACGGGTACAGAAACGCATCAACAAACAGAATTATTCGGTATATGGGTACAGAATAAAGCCAGTCCCGGCATCCTCTACAAATGACGATTACGGTTAGCACGGTCATTTTACGATTGGTTATTACTGCAACGCAGTAACCGCCACAGTAAGATGTGTTTTTACCTTATATCCTGTATATCAAACATTTAACAGTGACGCAGTAAGCAGTAAGATAAAACCGTAAACTTTTGGAAAAGTTTGGAAAAAGAAAAAACGCAGAAAATATCAAGGTTATATTTCTATCTTCTTTTGAAGAAAGAACTTACTTATCTTACTGCATAAGGGATAATCCGCTGAAAGAAAAAGAATTATGCGCAGAAACATAGTAACTTTTCTTCTTACTGACTTCTTACTGTGCTACTGCAATTTATCAACATCAAAAAATAAAGATTATGACCTACAAGGAAGCCAACAATATCAGTATCAAAGACTACCTGAACTCTTTGGGAATCCAGCCCGTCACGGAAAAAGGGAATTACGGAATGTACCGCAGCCCCTTACGGGAGGACAACACGCCAAGTTTCAAGGTGGATTATAACGCCAACTTATGGTGTGACTACGGAACTGGCGAGGGCGGGACGCTCATCGACCTTGTGATGAAGCAGCACGGATGCAATGCCTACGGTGCTATCTGCCGACTGGAACAGGGCAACACCGCCTCTTTTTCCTTTCACGGGAAAGACTTGCCCGAAAGGGACACGAAAAGGCAAGCAGCCAGCCCGATAGAAATACGCAAAATACAGCCGTTACAGAATCCGGTACTCATGCGCTATTTGCAGGAAAGGGGGATTTCTCCCGGAACGGCAGCCCCATACGTGCAGGAAATGTATTACCGCATCGGTGGAAAGCCTTATTTTGCGCTGGCATTCAAAAATGATTCAGGAGGTTACGAACTCCGCAATCCCCGTTTCAAGGGCAGCACATCGAAAGACATCACCCATATACGGCAGCAGGGAGAGCCGAGAGATACCTGTTTCGTGTTCGAGGGCTTTTTGGATTTCCTCTCGTTCCTCACTATCCGGCAACAGAAAAGCCCGGATATGCCCTGCACCGACTGGCAGGACTACGTTATTCTGAACTCCACCGCCAACACGGGTAAAGCCTTATATCCGTTGGCTGATTACGGGCATATACATTGTATGCTTGACAATGACGAAGCCGGGAGGAAAGTGGTTGAAGCCATAAGGCAGGAATACAAATGGCGTGTCCGTGACGCATCACACCTGTACAGCGGTCACAATGACCTGAACGACTATTTGCGTAGCCTTAAAGTGAAACAATCCCAAGACTTGACAGTTACCGACAATCCCCAGCCGGAGCAGGATAACAGACAAAATCCGGGTGAAAAAAGAAAGAGAGGGCTAAGGATGTGACCTGCAAGACTGGCGGCATGAACAGACGGCAGGCTGTGTGATTAGGGAGAGCAAGGTTATGTTTCGGTAAACCGAAACACCTTGCTTTGCCTGACAGCAAAGAAAATTTCTCCCGTTGGTCGCAATTTTTAAGATACCACCTAAAAACAAAAACGCATGACAGGAATAAGGAACAAACCGGGAGGTCGCCCGGCAAAAAGCCGGATAGACAAGCAGAACCGGGTAGTCAGCACGAAGCTGACCGAGTTACAGTTCTACGCAATCAGGAAGCGAGCCGCCGAAGCCGGGCTGCGGGTCAGCGAGTACGTCCGGCAGGCTGTCGTTTCGGCAGAGGTAACGCCCCGGCTGAACAGGCAGGATGCGGACACTATCCGCAAGCTGGCGGGCGAAGCCAACAACATCAACCAGTTAGCGCACCGGGCGAATGCCGGAGGGTTCGCACTGGTGGCGGTGGAACTGGTGAAACTCAAAAACAGGATTGTTGAAATCATAAACCAGTTGTCGGATGATTGGAAAAATAAAAAAGGGAAGCGGATTTAAAGGCTGCGTGAACTATGTACTCGGCAAGGAACAGGCGGCTTTGCTCCATGCGGAGGGAGTGTTAGCGGAAAGCAACCGGGACATCATACGCAGTTTCATACTGCAAGCCGGAATGAACCCCGACCTGAAAAAGCCTGTCGGACATATTGCGCTAAGCTATTCCCCGGTGGACGCACCCAAGCTGACAGACGGGAAAATGATACAGCTTGCGCAGGAGTACATGCGTGAAATGAAAATCACCGATACGCAATACATCATCGTGCGCCACCAAGACCGGGAACATCCGCACGTGCATATCGTGTTCAACCGTATAGACAACAACGGCAAGACCATTTCGGACAGGAACGACATGTACCGCAACGAGCAGGTATGCAAGAAGCTGAAAGCCAAACACGGGCTTTATTTCGCTAAAGGCAAGGAGCATGTAAAGCAATGCCGTTTGAGAGAACCGGACAAATCGAAATACGAGATTTACAATGCCGTAAAGGATGAAATCGGGAAGTCCAAGAACTGGCAGCAGTTACAAACCCGACTGGCGGAAAAGGGTATCGGGATTCATTTCAAGTACAGGGGACAGACTGGCGAAGTGCAGGGCATATCCTTTTCCAAAGGCGAATACAGGTTCAAGGGCTCGGAGATAGACCGCAGTTTCAGTTTTACCAAACTGGATAAATGTTTCGGGGATGCAGGGCTGAACACTACCGGAAACAATAGACAGATAGTTTCCGCACCTGTTCAGGAGCCAGCACGGACACCGGGCAAAACCGACAGTCCGTTGCTGGCAGGCTTGGGCGGTCTGCTCTCCGCTTCATCCTCTCCGGCTGATGAAACGCCCGACAATCCCGGTGAAAGAAAAAAGAGGAAAAAGAAACGACATTTAAAATTATAGGACATGGAAGATAATTTAATTTTGGAGGGGCTTCTCTCTATGGTTACGGAACTGAAAGAACGGCAGGAGAAGCAGGTAACGCCTGCCAGCCGGGAGGAAACGATTAACCGACTGGATGTTATCGAACAGCGCATTTCGGATATGCAGGGCAAATCCGGTATCCCTAAAAATATGGTGCAGGAAATTCTAAACCAAATCGGCAATATTAGAAAAGGGCAGTCCGAGAACCAGAAACAAGACCTTGAAGATATAAAGGGGCTTATCGTAACCTCGCACCGATATTTCAAGGAGCGGTTAAAAGTGTTGTTCCCGGCTGATGATACACCAGTCGGAGAAATAACTCCCGTTTCATGGTACGGCAAACTGACATACCGGGTAACTCCCTATTTGAAACCCAAGTTCTTTCTTCTTTCAGCAGGTTTTATTATCTGTATCACTTCGCTAATCTTGAATATTCGTTTTACGGAACGGATGCAGCGGTTACAGGACAACGATATAAAATACCGCTATATCCTGATGAAAGGAAAGGCAGACGGCAGCAGCCTTGATTTGCTGGAAACGAAGTTCAGCCGGGAACGGGATAACGCTTTCATCCAAAGCCTGACCGATTCGGTGAAAGGCTTTGAATACCGCAGCAGGAAGCAGGCGGAAGCATTGGAACGGGCAAGGCTGTTGAACGAACAAGCCGAGCAGCTAAAGGAGGAAGCCGACAAGTTGGGCAAGCCATAAACCAAAGCAAAGCCGGAGCAGAACCGCCCCGGCTTTTTAATTCACTTCTTTTTCTTCGTGCAGTGTTCTTTCTCGAACTGGCGCAGCGTGGTAACACTGAACCGTTCTTTGATAAACTCCCGGACATCGGAAGCCTTGTAATACACTTTTCCGCTGATTGTGAAGTATGGTAGCGCACCGATAGCCCGGTAGCGTTGCAAGGTCTTGATACTCACTTTGAATAACAGGCATAAGTCCTGATTATCCAGCAGATTGTCATCTTCGGGCAGCACCCTGTCGGCATTACGCAGTACTCGCACATCCTTGCAGAGTTCTTCCAGTTTGGCGTACAGCTTCTGCATCCATACGCTGAAATCGTCATTGTCTATATACATGATTGCTTCATTTTTCTGATTATACATTATTATCTGTCAATCGATTGATGAAGCAAAGTTCAGAAAACAAGCGTAAAGAAATTACGGGGGAACTAATGGAATCCCCCATAAATAAATCATAAGTCGTTGATTATCTATATCCTTTTTTGTCATGTTCCTTTTTGATAAGCTCTGCCAATCCATTAAGAAACTCGGTCAGTTTGCCCGGCTTTCGCTTTATCACGTCCTCATGCTTTTGGTAACAGTCGCCTATCTTGATATTGAACAGCCATTCAAACCCTTTGGATAAATCGACCAAATAGGCAGGCTTTCCGTTCTGATATACGATGTCTTTTGAGAGGAACAAACCGCTTACCATTTCCATGATGTTGATAAGGGTTGTTTTGTCTGCGAGAAAAAGAGGGGAAAGAGATTGCTTATTAGCACGTTGCTGTAGTTGTTCCGGGTACTTGATACGCCACTCTATAAGACGTATTTCGGTGTTTAAAAGTCCTATTGCTTCATCAATTAGATGCAAATAGGGTATTTTTTTCTTGCTTAAACCGTACACGGTACGATTTAAGACGGTGTAAACCAAAAGAAAAATAGCGGAGCAAAACGCTGTAATCCTGTTCATTAATACTAAAATTGGCTACATGTGTAGCCAATTCGTTAAGTGCTTCCACTAATTCATATTTGGAAACATTGCGTTGTGAGCATTCCAACAATAGCTGAAAAAATCTCTGTTGTAATACATTATCCATATATTAAAAACATATTCATACATATTTGTTTTCTATCTGATTTTTAATGCCAATACCACCATAAGTAAAACCACCCCCAAATCCCATAAGTAATAAAATATCATTTTTCTGTATCTTTCCACTCATAATACCATTATACCATGCCAAAGGTATAGAAGCGGCAGAGGTGTTCCCATATTCTCTAACACTGTCTAAACATTTATCCATAGGTATTTTTAATTCATGAAACACTGCTTCTAACAATCTATAGTTTGCACTGTGAGGCAAGAAAAACGACACTTCATCTAAGGCGATACAATTTTTTCTTGCTAAAGATTTTAACCCATACGATAATGTTTGTATTGCCCATTTATATACAACTCTTCCATTTTGATGTAGCTTATTATTAGCAATGACCTCTTCATCATTAATTAAGTTTTTTTGATTTGTTAGGTAAAGGTCTTTTCCAAATTCTCCATTTGTTTCTGTTATTGTTTCTAATAAACAATTTTCTTCTGATTGTTCAACAATAACTACTCCTGCTGCATCTCCAAATAATATGCAGGTATTTCTATCTGTAAAATCTGTTACTTTGGACAATGTATCAGCTCCAAAAACTAAAATTTTCTTATGAGTTCCTGCGGCAATCAATCCCTTTGCTAATATTAAACCATTACAAAATCCAGCGCAGGCAGATGATATATCTATTGCTCCTGCATGTGGAATTTTTAAACGTGTTTGAACTTGGCTTGCGACACTTGGAACAATTTGGTCTGGAGTTGTAGTAGCAACTATTATAAAATCAACATCGCTTAAATCTTTATTGTAAACAGATGAAAGATTTAATGCAGCTTTTATACACATATCACTTGTATATTCATCCGTAGCTGCAAAAAAACGACTCTCTATGCCTGTCCTTTCTTTAATCCATTTATCAGAAGTTTCTAATCTTTTCTCAAAAAACGAATTATACACTTTTTGTTTTGGATGATAAATCCCAATCGAATTAATTATTGCATTCATATTTATACTTATTAGTAAGTAAGTTATTAGGGCAAAAAAATTAAATGCTTAATAATCCTGCCTGAATTGACTTATATACATCATTTCTAAGAACTTTATTCATTTGCAAAGAAGATAGTAAGGCTGAATGAACCATATATGCTTTAATTTGTGGCTGTTCATTAAATGAAAAAACTTTGGTTTGCAAACCAACTTCCAATAAGTCTGTAAGCCATTTAAGAATAAGATTCACCAATTCTCGTAATTTTTTCTGCATATTTTCAGGTAATGTATCAAAAGAGGGCGAAAGTGCTCCAACCACACAAACCCAATGATTTTCAACAAAACTATCGTGCATGTGAACGTAATTATAGAATTGTTTTCTATAATCCAGCTTTTTCCAACTATCCACCAATTCTTTAAAAGCATAAATGTTACGTTGAATGATTTCCACGCCTAAATCAGATTTAGAAGGAAAATAATAATGAATTGCCGCATTCTTTATACCCAATGCTTTGGATATATCAGCATAGCTAAAAGCATTATATCCGATAGAGCGGATTAATTCACTTCCCAAACGAATTATTTCATTTCTTGTATCATTCATGCCGCAAAGATAATTGATTTTACTTAGTAGTAAGTATATTCATGCGAAAAAATGTGCTATATTTGTGAAAAAGTTATTTGGAACAATGGAAATATAAGGCAAATTAGAGAATTTCGCTCATTTCTATATCGTTACCCTTTATTCTTATGAATTCTCTAAATATTTGTTATTCAGTAAATAATGTTTTTATTTTCGTTTCCATAGAAGGTAATGTAGCATTTGAAAATATACTAAAGGCTAAAAAAACTTCTTGGAGATATTGATAATTCCAAATAAATGCCTACCTTCGCACACAGAAATCGAACCTGAAACACAAAATTGTGTTGAACGGTGCAAAGTTGTGAAAACCTTATTCAAGGGACTAACATCGTAATAAAGATATAACTTATTGAAAAATAGTGCTATACAAACCGATTTTCGGTTGCTGGTGGCACCACTTTTAAAAGACTTCAAATTTGGTAAATCCCTGAAATCTAAACATTTCAGGGATTTTCTTTTTCCTAAAACTCCCACATTTTTAGCAAAATTATGCAGGTCCGTTGGTCTAAATCGTGACCAATTTGGGTCTCGAAAAAATTGACCACGAATTGTATCATAAGTCACTGATTGTCTTATTGTTTAATTCTTGCTATTCTGCACGATTCAGTAACTTTAAACATTAATTTTTAGAGTATGAAACGACAGACTTTTAATGTGCTTTTCTTTATTAGGAAGACCAAATTAAAGAAATCAGGTGAAACGCCCATCATGTTGCGCATTACAATTGAGGGGCAACTCACCGAATTACAACTCAAACGGGATGTAATGCCTACACAATGGAATCAAGCGAAAGAACGCTGTACCGGTAAGGATGCTACATCAATGGAGATTAACCGTTATCTCGAATCAGTTAAACTTCGATTGTTAGACATTCATAGGGAAATGGAAGATGCAGGAAAATTTATCAATCCGATGGAAGTAAAACGTAGATTTCTTGGGCTGAATGAAAAGCACATGATGTTCTTTGAAGTTTTTCAAGAGCATAACGACAAATGCCGTGAACTGATTGGCAAGGATTATGCCAAAGTAACTATCTCCCGATTTGATACTTGTTTACGGTATTTCAAAGAGATGGCTTTGAAAAAGTACCACCTAAAGGATATTCCCATGAAAGAAATAAGCCATGCCATCATTCAGGACTATATTCATTTCCTGAAAGCTCAAAAGGATTTGCAAGAAAATACGGTAATCCGTTATATGAAAGTAGTGAAGAAAATCACCAACATGGCATTGGCTAATGACTGGATGGAAAAAGACCCGTTTATCAATATTCGTTTCCACGAGCAGGAAGTACACAAAGAGTTTCTTACCAAAGAAGAATTAGAAACTATGCAAAACAAAGTTTTTGATGTTCCTCGATTGGATTTAGTGCGTGATATTTTTCTATTCCAATGCTTCACGGGGTTAGCTTTCATAGATGTATCTGAATTAAAGGCAGAACATCTTGTGTCTGATAATCAGGGGAATTTATGGATTAGAAAAGCAAGACAGAAAACGAAAGTCATGTTCAACATTCCTCTTTTGGATATACCTTTAGCCATATTGGAGAAATACGAAGGGCATCCACTGGCGAAAAAGAAAGGAACATTGTTACCCGTTCCATGCAACCAAAAGCTAAACAGTTACTTGAAAGAAATTGCTGATTTATGCGGTATCAAGAAAAATTTAACCACGCATACCGGACGGCATACATTTTCGACGGTTGTCGCTTTAGCCAATAATGTATCATTGGAAAATGTAGCTAAAATGCTCGGTCATACCAATACAAAAATGACGCAGCGATACGCAAAAGTATTAGATCAAAGTATTCTCCGAGATATGCAGAATGTACGGGAGAGCTTCTCTACTAAAACCATCTAAAGATAAAAACGGCTACCCAATCCATTCGGACGGTAGCCGTTTTTCTATATTCATCCTATTAAAAACTAAAGAGAATAATCTTCTATATTATAGGCAGAGCGAAACCTATCTTCCAATACTTTCTTAATATCCGATTCACGGAACAGCACTTTGCCCGGAAGTTGAATAAAAGGGAAAATGCCATCATCCCGATAATACTGCAAAGTTCTACGGCTGATTTTGAGGATAGAACAAAGTTCTTCACTTGTCAGATACCGTTCACCCTCAAACATGAGCTTATTATTCTTCAATGCATATTCTATATAAGGTAAAGCCCTATCTAACGATTGCAATAATTCTTGGCTATCCTCATTCGTATATAAGTCCATAAGCAATTATTCTTTAGTGGTTACTTTTATTCTACCTGAATCCAATAGTTTTTGTACTTCGGCAACCTTATAATATACCTTCTTGCCAACGGTCGAAAAAGAAAGTTTGCCACTTTCGCGTAAAGACTGTAATGTTCGCAAAGGAATATTTAAGGAAGCAGCCAATGTCCTACCCTCTATCCATTCTTTCTCAATACACATATCAAAAGGATACAAAGAAATATTATCTGCCAATGATACAATCTGTTTCAGCTTCTTTCTAAAAGAATCGAAGGAAACTCTTTCTATTGCTACTATATCCATATATAAATTACTTTTCAAAATTCATTATCTCAATCCTTTTTTTAAGTAAGTTTTCCAGAACTCAATATGAAGCATTGACAAAGGTAAGTTCCGTATTTAGCCTGTTCAAGTCCAAGCCTTCGGTTTAGATAAAAATCTTCCTCTCATTAACATTCGAGCGTATTTTTATCTAAAGACTTGCACAGACTAAATACTTCACAGGGAAAGTCAATGATTCAAATTAAATTCCGAAAAACAATGTTTTGAGGATGACAGGTCATTCTTTCCAGCTTTCAAAGTAGTGCTTTTGGAGCAGTTTGTCAATATCACTTTGTCGGTAGATGATTTTACCTTTTATCTGGATAAAGGGGATTAGCCCTGTGTTTCTCCACTCTTGTAAGGTTCGCAAACTGACATTCAGTTTCTTGGAAACTTCATGATTAGAAAGAAAACGTTCCCCGTTCAGGTGGGGCTTATAGTGTTGTACAATAGATTCAATGCCATTCAGCATCGAATCGAGCGAAGAAATAAATTCTTTGACTTGCGGGGTATCTTTATTTATTAGTTCCATGATTGAAAGATTGTTTTATTGAAATATTGATTTCAAGATGGCTAGATGGCTGGCTAGTTATGCAGATAGTCACCCAGTGATGAAATACTAAGTATATCTTTTGCCGGATCATAATCTACATAAAGCCGTTTGGATGCAGTGACAATAAAATACTGGCTACCATCTTGCTGTATCTCATACGTAGCGGGCGAAGCCTGTTTTGTGGTTTCCGATACATATATAATAGAAAGAAGATACTCTTTGTCGTTACGGTAGATGATAACCGTAGGATTCAGATTAACGCTTTCCCACGTGCCGACAATGGAAAACAGGTTGAAGGACGGATAATCTTCTTTAGTTCTTTTCATAAGGTATAATTTGTTTGGGTAATTGATTTTGTGTTTCACTATCCGCAATAATTCTTTCGACATCAGAAGATTTATAATAAATCTTACTACCGATTTGAGAGTAAGCCAGTCGCCCGCTACTTCGGTAATATTGCAGCGTTCGCTTACTAAAGCCTAACAGCAGGCACACTTCCTGACTATCCAGCCAGTTTTCAACTTTCTGAGTATGAGTGCTGCACAAACTCTCTATCCGTTTGGCAAACTCCGTGAACCTCTCGCAGATATACAAGAATGTTCTTTTTTCAATGGTTACTACCTCCATACTTTTACTTTTAATGGTTCATAAAACATGTTGATTCTATTTCACTGGCAAATGAAAGAAGAATCAAGAGCCGTTTTCTAAACTGTCTAAAGATGGCATAGTAAGTTCAGCATTGGCTTGATAGCAAAAAACTTTCTACCACTGCAAATTTACCAAGCATATTATTTGCATGTTTCCGATAAGTAACATATATTTGTTCCCGAATAGTAACAATGCGTAAAATGAAAGGAAAAAGCATAACAGGAGAAAGAGATCGGGAAGCTACCGAAAAGCGGTTGCTAAATACTATCGGTAAAATGATTGCCGAAGATGGCTTCGAGAAAATCGGCATTAACGCTATAGCTACCCAATCTGGTGTTTCAAAGATATTGATATACCGTTATTTCGGTTCGGTAGAGGGACTTATGGCTGCTTACATACGGCAACATGATTTTTGGATCAATTTCCCTCTTGAATATCCCAGCCGTGAAAAACTACCTGCATTCGTGAAAAGTATGTTTCAAGGACAGATTGAGCAATTAAGGAATAATTCTACTTTGAAAAGGCTTTATCGCTGGGAATTATCTTGTAATAATGATATGATTGTAAAGCTAAGAGAGCAACGGGAAAAAGTAGGAATAGACCTTGTAAAGAAAGTAAGCGAACTAACAGGACATCCCCAAAAGGAAATTGCAGCAATAGCCTCTATGCTGACAGCATCAATTACTTATTTGGTAATGCTGGAAGATTTTTGTCCGGTTTACAATGGCATTCCTCTGAATGAGAATTCAGGATGGGAACAGATAAACGAAGGAATTGAAGTTTTAATAAATAAGGTATTTCAAGATGAAAACTGATTTCATACAAATAGCCAGTTATGCTTCCAAAGCTCCTTCGGGACATAACACACAGCCTTGGAAGTTTCATATTACGGACAGTACTATTACGGTTCTCCCCAACTTAGATGTAGCGTTACCTGTCGTTGATAGAAACAATCGTGAGTTATTTATTAGCTTAGGCTGTGCTGTTGAAAACTTATGCATCGCTGCCAGCTATTTTGGTTACACTACCCATATAATAGAATGCAGTATAGAAGCGATTATTCTTGAATTAACGAAAAATGATCTCACAATTGAAGATTCCCTATTCCATCAAATTGAGAAACGACAGACAAACCGCAATATCTATAATGGCAATAAAATATCAGATGGAATTCTACAACAACTTCAATCCATTCCAAAAGAAAATGGTATTCAATTCTACTTTACTGAAATAAATACGCCATTTGCAAATACAATAACCCAATACATAATGAAAGGGAATGAAATTCAAATGGCTGATATTGCTTTCAAGAATGAATTGCTTTCGTGGATGAGGTTTAATAAAAAACAAGTTGAGGCTACACATAACGGGCTAAGTTATTTGGTTTTCGGAAATCCACCACTTCCTAGAATATTAGCACGTCCCATAGTTAGCTTATTCTTAAAACCTAATGCGCAAAACAAATCGGATAGAAAGAAAATAGATTCTTCCTCGCATTTTGTTGTATGCACCACACAACGGGATACAATCGAAGAGTGGATTAACTTGGGGCGAACACTCCAACGCTTTCTGTTAAAAGTAACTGAGATCGGGATTTCTTATGCTTTTTTGAATCAGCCGTGCGAAGTTGCGGCATTAGCTTTTGACTTACGAGAGAAATTACCTGTCAATAAGGAACACCCAACATTAATAATGAGAATTGGTTATGCAAAGCAAATCCCTTATTCTCCCCGTAAAAAGATTGAAACATTACTAGTCTAATATTTTTTTGCTTACTATGTTCCCGGTTAGTAACAATAATAAAATAACAATTTAATAAAACTAATATGAATAAAATGGGATTGACATTGATTTATTTATGGCTTGTCAGCCTTTGTTCCTGCCAACAGGAATTGATTGAGTATGAGAAAGGAGATGTAAAAGTCCACATCGAACAGGGTGAACAATGGTTGCATGATTTTCCTTTGTTCTTAGGTATTAACAAGAAGAACCCACCTCAAATTGCTATCTGGCTGGAAGATACACAAGGGAATTATCTTTCAACAGTTTATGTAACTCACAAGATTGCGACCCAATCATGGCAAGCATCGGGAGGAAACCGACGGAAAGAAGCTCTGCCTCATTGGTGTTATTCACGCGGGATAAAATACGATGATGAACTTTATTTGCCCACAAAGAAAGAACCATTAACAGATGGCATATCAGGGGCAACCCCACATGGAAGTTTTGATATCAAATTAAGTCCGACAACAGCACTAAAGAAATTTGTGGTAAAAATAGAAATCAATCACTCTACCGATTTCAATGAAGCCTTTCCCAAATTAGCCAAAGAAGGAGAAACCAACTATTCTGGTGGTAAAGAAGGAAGTGGACAACCAGCGATTGTATATACTGCCAATGTCGATTTATTATCAGGAGAAAAATCATTTGAAGCAAATTTGATCGGGCATAGTAGTCCAGATGGAAGTTCGGGAGAGATTAATGAAGATACATCCGGGCTTACAACAGCTTTACACATTGTAAAACGCATAACTGTAACGATCCAATGAAAAAGATTATTCTACTAATTATAGCAAGCTATACTGTTGCAATGGCGACAGCCCAAAAGAAAGAACACTTCACTTTTGCAACAAGTGTAGGAACAGGTATTGACATGAGCGAGCCAGCAGCTACTCCTTTTTCATTACAGGTTCTGGGTTATTATGCCATCAACAAACGGTTCTCTGTCGGTGTCGGGACAGGATTATCTATTTATGAGAAAGTTCTGATCCCGTTATTTGCCGATGCAAAATTTTTAATCATAAAACCTAGAAAGTTCACTCCTTATATAGAATGTGGCGTTGGATATAGTTTTGCACCGAATAAAAATGCTAATGGAGGTTTTTATCTGAATCCGTCTGCTGGGGTAGAATATTCTATTTGTAAAAGTAAGAAGTTATTCTTGGCTTTAGGATATGAATCCCAGAAACTTGAACGACTGAAAACGCAAAAGCAATCATTGTTTACAGCCGAGTTTGCAGAGAAGCTAAGCCATAATGCTATTTCAATAAAGATTGGATTCATGTTTTAAAGATATACAGAAATCATTCAGCAACATGTAACAGACTTTAGTCTGATTATTAATACTCATTAATTATTAAACACTTCATGCTTATGAATGATTTATCAAAAACGAGGATTATCATCTTATTGACTGATTCCTCACAAAAAGTAACTGACACAGAAATGCAAGACGCTTATGACGAATTTATCAGGTGCATAGCAACAATTGGCAATTCAAAAGATAACTCCAACATCTTTCGGATGCTGAATCTCACTCGTATTGAGATAGCACCCTTAAAAGAGCTATATCAGTGCGAGCAGGGGGAAAAATGCGCTTAAAAATTCTTATCTGCATAAAGTGCTAGCTATTATCAATGTAGAATTGGAACTATTAAGTCTAAAAATTAAGCATCCTGAATCATTTGTTTCACCTATCTCACCAACATCCGAATCAGATCTATACGTAATCCCTAAGTCAAAGGACTTGGGGATTATTGGTATTGCTGAAATAGTAATAGGGTTATCTTTTTTAGGCGAAGTAGTCGGAAAAGACGGAAAGCCCGTCCCATTAGTTCGTTTAGCTCACGGTTTTGAAGTCCTTTTCAATTTAAAATTTGGAAGTATATACGATAAACTGGATGCTATTTTTATGCGTAAACCATTTAATCTGACCAAAACATTAGATGCTTTAAAGAATGCAATTAACAAAGAAGCCCGTAAACGATCTAATAAACATTAAGTAAAATGGGTTCACAATTCTCTCATTTACAACTATTTGAATTTTATTTTCAGGGGAGTAGGTAACTACTCCTCTTTTTCTGATTCTCCATTCTGCCGATTTTTGCATCATCAATCGATTGACATTCATAATGTATCACCAAAAAATGAAGCAAAATGTATATAGACAACGAAAACTTTGAGAAATGGATGGAGAAGCTATCCAAGAAACTCACTGAAATAGGGAAAGACTTAAAATCCCTAATCAATACCGATAAAGTATTAGATGATAATGAAAAGATACTCGATAATCAGGATTTAGCCTTTCTATTGAAAGTATCTTTCCGAACTCTTCAACGTTATAGGGTAAGCGGGTTACTACCTTTCTTTACCATCGGAAAGAAAACTTATTATCGTGCTGGTGATATCCGGTCTTTCGTTCGTGAACGTGCCGATTTCCAAACCTATAAACAGTTTGAAAAAGCTAATCAATTAGAGAATCAGTCGTGAAAGCAAAAGATAGCAAATTTAGGAATGAAGCATTACTGCTCCTTCCTTGTACTATCACCCCAATTTAGCAGAAACAGCTACGCCTTTCGGCTTCACACGTTTCGCTAAATTGAGCAAGAGGGAACTGGACAAGTCCTGTTCTTCCCTCTTTCCCTGCGGGACAAAGCCTTCGGCTTTAATGGGTTACATTCGTAACCGTTTATAACAGTGATTATAATCCTGAAACGTATTTCACTTATAATCAACTGAATGAATGTCGTTTTCTTTATAAAAAAGTTATAATCATGGATAAGACTAGTAATATATCCACGTTTACCACCATCGGGATAGACCGACAGACGGGAAAGCTAATAGATAAACTCTGCAAACGCTATTCACTGAAAAAGGGTGAAATAGTCAGGCTTGCATTTGTCTATATTGATAAAGCGTGTATCGACCCATCGGAAGCACCGGAATCCGTAAAATCGGAACTGGCGAAGATAAACAAACGGCAGGATGATATTATCCGCTTCATCCGCCACTACGAGGAAGAACAACTAAATCCCATGATACGAACCGTTAATTCTATTGCAGTTCGGTTTGATGGTATTGGCAAGGTATTAGAAACGCTTATTCTCTCACAGATGGAATCCAGTCAGAGGAAGCAAACAGCCGTACTACAAAAGGTAAGTGAACAGTTCGGCAAGCACGCCGATGTAATTAACCAGCAGGGAAAGCAACTTACCGCCCTATATCAGATACACCAACGAGATTACAAAAAGTTACTTCAACTGATACAACGTTATTCTGAACTCTCCGCTTGCGGTGTGATGGATAGCAAGAAGAAAGAGAGCCTAAAAGCGGAAATCATCAATCTGATAAATACATAGAGCCATGCACATAGATTTTGCCCCACCATCAGGTGGAACATATAACAATGCAGGAAGTAGCCGACAATTAATCTCTTATTTAGAGCATGAGGATTTGGAACGCATGGAAAAGGGAATCTATACCGATGGCTTTTTCAACCTGACAGATGATAATACCTACAAATCAAAAGTTATTAAGGATATAGACAGCAATATCGGGCAGTTACTCAAAACGGATGCTAAGTTTTTCGCTATTCATGTCAGCCCATCGGAAGGCGAACTTCGGACAATGGGGAATACCGAACAGGAGAAAGCCGAAGCCATGAAACGGTATATTCGGGAAGTATTCATTCCTGAATATGCTAAGAACTTCAACAAAGAGCTATCCGAAGCAGATATAAAGTTTTACGGTAAGATTCATTTCGACCGTAGCCGTTCCGACAACAAACTGAATATGCACTGTCATTTGATTGTGAGCCGTAAAGACCAAGCCAATAAGAAGAAGCTATCCCCACTTACTAATCATAAGAACACCAAGAAAGGAACGGTAACTGGGGGCTTTGATCGTGTGAACCTATTCCAACAGGCGGAGCAGGGTTTTGATATATTGTTTGGCTACGACCGCCAATTATCGGAATCGTTCGGTTATTACAATACGATAAAGAATGGTTCTATACCTGAACAGCTTGAATCTCAGGAACAAAAATTTGCTGGAGAAAAGAAAAAAGAAATATTTCAATCCAGTGAAAAAGAAAACATGATTTCTTGCAATCTTGAAAACAAGGAAATAATCAATCAAACTTGCAAAGTAGGTACTTATATTAGCGCCAGACAAGAAAATATTAATTCTAATAGCCAAACGTTTGATTCGTTCATGCCATTTCTTCCATCAGGAACTAATTTTCCATTCAAGCTTGAAGAGCAAATACCTAAACTTCCAAAGAAAAAAATAAGAGTAAAAAGAGGATAGATGCGTTTTGAACTCTCATACTCCTTTTTTCATAAAAAGTACCAAAGAAATTCTTTTTGTAAGAGTTATTTCGTATATTCGCTTAATATTAAAACATATAGAACTATAATAATCTTATTTGGTAAATATTATGAAAGTAATTAGTCTGATAAATATGAAGGGTGGGGTAGGAAAAACGACAATGGCAGTTAATATCTGTGATTGTTTAGCCACGAGATATGATTCAAAAGTATTACTTGTTGATATCGATCCACAGTTCAATGCGACTCAATGCTTAATGTCTGGAGATGAGTATGTCAAGTATCTCAAAGCTGGTAAAGATACGATTTTGAGTATTTTTGAGAAAGATGTTAGAGCTTATGCAAGCTCTATAGATGGACCTTCAACTAAAACGGCAAAAAAACTAGATGAAATTAAGGCTTGCAATATAAAAAAGAACTTCGACTTAATACCAGGGAATTTAAACCTATTTCAGATAGAGATGGCTTCTGGAGAAGGGCGGGAAAATAGATTAAGTAAATACTTGAAAGGTATTTCTGAACAATATGATTTTGTCATAATAGACACACCACCGACACCATCTATATGGATGACAAGTGCATTAATAGCTTCGGATTTTTATTTGATACCCGTAAAGCCAGAACCACTTTCTTTTACTGGAATAGATCTTTTGCATGGTATTATTGAAGATAAAAGAGAAAATTTAGATTTAAAAATAGAGTGCCTTGGTATTATTTACACAATGGTTGAGGAAGATAGTATTGTATTCAGACAAGCGAAAGCATCTCTATCTTCTGGAAGATGGAAAGACTATCAATATAAAAAGTTCATGCATAAAAGAACAGTAATTGCGCGTGAACAAACTAACGGTGGTTTTATTCTATCATTAGACAAAGATGAGTGCAAAGTCGCTCTAGTTGGTATAGTAAAAGAAATGTTAAAAAGAATTGAAAGATGAAAGATTTAGACAACTCAATCAATAAGAAAAAATTGCTTCAAGCTTTAAATTTTATAGAAGAGCTTAATTGGCTAGTAGAATCTAAAAGTTCTAATTCTATAAAAGAAATGTTGTATTTGTTGCAAAAGGTTGTGAATTCACAAGATATTATTAGTGAACAATCAGTATCAAATATTTCAGCATTAGTAGGGTGTTTACCTAATTTATTTTTAGATTTAGATTTGTTCAAAACTAATGCTGATATTGCAGAATTTGCCGATGCAGTGCTGAAAATTAAGATTTCTCGTTTTGAGAAAAAGTCAAGATTTGAAATCATAGGTATAGTTGTTTGTGAAGTCCCTAAATTAAAAGAAAATGAGCTAACTTCCTTAGTTATTGCCTTAAATGAATTAACGAATAATTCTGATGAGTTAAAGCGTGTAAAGCAGAATAAAGTAAGTGATAATTTTTCATGGAATGAAACCATACAATATTTAAATAAATGTCACGAGAAGTAGCCTTTGATTTTGAAAAGTTTAGAGCCTTTTTTCAAAGTTATTCTTTATCGGGATTTGATCGTAATACTCAATTACTAGATAATTTATCTCAATTACATAAGAAGTACTTTGCCTTTCTAACTTTTATCGCTGAGTTACAATATCAAAAGGAGAATCCAAGTAGGGGAATTTCTCCTTTTCTTACAGACAATCAGTTAACATATTTAACTGAAGCCTGTTCTGATATTGGTAATGCAATTTTTATTTCTGTTCATGGAGCATATAAGGCTTCAAAATTGATGTTGCGTAGTTCTATTGAAACATTTTGCAAAGGAATCTTTGAAGATGAAGAGCCCAAAATACTAACAGAAAAAAGTTTGTATGCTATTTTTGATTTAATAATGGAACTAGATTCAATAAAACAAGAACCCTCAAAAACAGTCTTTCAAACAATACATAATGAATATAAAAAGTTATGTGCAGATACGCATACAGCTACTACTATAAATATGGCACAAATAACAGCTTTAAAATATTTTCCTGCATATGATAATAAATCAATGAATGAAATTAAAGATGTTATTTTTAAGTTAATTCCATCATATTTATTTCTTCTTGGATTAAAATACAATAAGTATTATTCTAAAATGGATTATAGGAATAAAACTTCTGTTATAACTCAAATCAAGAAAGAGCTTCGTCCTATTATTCAAGGCGTTAAGTAGTTTATTCTATTAGGATTATTTTTTAACATTCTCATAGGTAGACTATCGTAAACATAAAAAATGCTTAACTCGATGAATTATTTTTGTTTTATTAGATTAAGCATTATATTTGTAGTAGGTTATTGAAATGATGCAATCTTAAGAATCTTGAAGCAGATAGCACGTTGCTAAACCATTACCCTTTTCAAAATAGGACATTGTAAATTGCTGATTATTAATCGAGTGCTTTCTAAGCTTACAGTAGTGACATAATAATAAAGTAAAGAGAAAATTCTTATCTTTGCCCTCAGTATTCTCCATGAGTAAACTACAGCAAAAGCACGTAGCAAATTAGTGGGATAATTCATGGGATATGCTTGAAGTAAAAAACATAAAGTTTTAAATATCAGCATGGTAACTCTCTTAGGAGAATCCCAGGCAATATATAAATAATGAGATATTTGAAAATAGAATCGTTCTTATAGCAAGCAAAACGATAAAACATAATCGTGTGCTAAATCATGTGGATTTCCAAATGGAAGAAACTATAAAACGGTGATAATCAATAGAGAGAAGATAATAGTTCTCTTGCTGGTGGCACCACTTTTAAAAGACTTCAAATTTGGTAAATCCCCTGAAAACTAAACATTTCAGAGATTTTCTTTTTCCCCTAATCCGCAATTTTGAGCAGAATTACGCACTTCCGTAGTGCTAAATCGTGGACAATTTTAGTCTCGAAAAAAGTGTCCACGAATTGTACCGTAAGTCGTTGATTATCTTATCGTTTAATTCTTGCTATTCTGCACGATTCAGTAACTTTAAACATTAATTTTTCTATGAAGAAACGACAGACTTTCAACGTGCTGTTCTTCATCCGCAAAACAAGAACGGATCATACCGAAATCCTGAGGGATTAAAATATAATCATCTCCCAAAGTATCCATTGCATCTTCCTATAAGCCCCCTGATAGTATTTAAGTATTTATTATAATCCCCGATAGTGTAAAAATAATTCCAGATAAATTTGTTTTGTATAAAATAAAAGCGTTCCTTCG